>LNAP01000167.1_pt1 | contig 71098 bp, 69 predicted proteins | sample 602601 | NCBI WGS metagenome assembly LNAP01 (sample SAMN02440304, study PRJNA202911) | soil metagenome | biome: Subtropical and temperate rainforests or woodlands; isolation source: soil samples (1 kg each in a 20% v/v slurry with milli Q water) were... ...
GGCTGCTATTACCTGATCCGCCGTGAAGTCATCGACCAGGTGGGCTTGTTCGATCCGCGCTACTTCCTCTATTACGAGGAGGTCGATCACTGCAAGCGCGTCAAGCAGGCTGGCTGGAAAGTGGTGTATTACCCGGACACCACGGTGGTGCATATCGGCGGTGAAAGTGCCAAAACGGTGGTTGAACTCAACGCGGTCAGTCGACAGATACCCAAGATGCAGATCGAAAGCGAGCTGTTGTACTTCCGCAAGCACCACGGTCTGTCCGGTCTGGCCTTGCATATGTTTCTGGTGTGCCTGGGTGATCTGATTCTGGCGCTCAAGGCGTTATTGAAAGGTCGTGGCCGAGCCGCCATCGACGCGTGCTGGCAGCATGCGCGTGCCACCTGGGCGCTGCTGCGCGAGACCAAATTCGCTACCCAACCAACACGGTAGAGCCATTCATGTTCGAAAACATACGTGCGGACTTGCGTGCATACGCGGGTGATTGGGGGGCTCAGGGCTTCTGGGTGATGCTGGTTTATCGCTTCGGACGCTGGCGCTACGGCGTGCGTCCGGCGCTGTTGCGCAAGCTGCTCTCCTTTATCTACAAAGTCCTCTACAAACTGGTGCAGATCCTCACGGGCATCGAGCTGCCCTGTGAAGTCGTGATCGGACGCAACTTTGTCATCGATCATTTCGGCGGGATCATTATCAGTTCGGCGATGATTGCCGGATCCGCAATGGCGTGGTCGTGGGCCTGAAGAATGTGAATGAGCCGATCGCCCCGGTGATCGGCAACAACGTTGATATCGGCACCGGGGCCAAGGTGCTGGGCAATATCCGCATTGGCAACAATGTCGTGATTGGTGCCAATGCCGTGGTGCTGACCGATGTACCGGATGACTCGGTGGCAGTGGGCGTGCCCGCCATTATCAAGAGAAGGCAGTCGGCTGAAGCAACAGCATCCTCCCTGGACACTTCCGACTGCGACGCCAAGTGAACCCCATGGCGATCGGCATGGGGGTCGTTGTTATCGGTCGCAACGAGGGCCTGCGGCTTGAGCGCTGCCTGGTTTCGCTGGTGGGTGCGGCAGAGCAGGTGGTCTATGTCGACTCTGGATCAACGGACGATTCGGTGCAGATGGCAAAGGCGCTCGGGGTCGAGGTGGTCGAGCTGGATATGTCGATCCCGTTTACGGCGGCCCGCGCTCGCAATGAAGGATTTGCCCGCCTGCAACGTCTGCTGCCGGCGATGCGCTACGTACAATTTGTCGACGGTGATTGCGAGGTTGTCGAAGGCTGGTTGTCCCGGGCACAGGACTTTCTCGATACCCGGCCTGACGTGGCGGTGGTTTGTGGGCGGCGCCGCGAACGATTTCCACAGCGCTCGATTTACAACTTGTTGTGCGACCTCGAATGGGACACGCCAATAGGCGAGGCCAAGGCCTGTGGTGGCGATGCGTTGATGAGGGCGGATGCCTTCGCCGCAGCGTCAGGGTTTCGAGCGGACCTGATCGCCGGGGAAGAGCCCGAATTGTGTGTGCGCCTGCGGGCGAATGGATGGAAGGTCTGGCGTCTGGCCGAGGAAATGACTTTGCACGATGCGGCCATGACCCGCTTCGGCCAGTGGTGGCGGCGTACATTGCGCGGCGGACATGCCTTTGCCGAAGGTGCTTTTTTACATGGGGCTGCACCGGAGAAACATTGGCTGCGGGAGTCGCGTCGTGCCTGGTTCTGGGGCTTGGGCGTGCCACTGGCGACGGTGATCGCACTGTTGATGCTGGGCTGGTCAGGGCTGCTTCTGCTGCTGGTCTACCCGTTGCAAGTCGTGCGCCTGGCTCGTCGAGGCGGTAGATCAAAGCGCGAAAACTGGCTGCTGGCTTTATTCCTCGTGCTGGGAAAATTTCCCGAAATGCTCGGGCAAGCCAAGTTTCTTCTGAACAGATTCGGCACCGGCAAAACCGCGTTGATCGAATACAAGTGAGACGTCCATGAATAATTGGCTGCTACTGAAGAGCGTGTTTACCTTGCATGCGGGCTATTCGTTAAGAGCCTTGAAAAACAAGCTTAAATTATTGGTTTTGATTGGGAAGAACTGGTCGGGGCTCAATGTGTTTTTGGGGCGCATGTCGAATGCCCTGGGCAAGTCCGGTATTGAGAAGTTGGGGGCAGATTGTATCGGTGTCGTTCATTGGCCCTACATCAGTAAAAACTGGAGCGCTCAGGACCGATTGGATGTGCTGGCTTCGCATTACGAAGTCATCACAAAAAGCTGCCCGCAATTATTGCTTTCCGGGCGAAGCGAACGTCTGGTGTTGAGTGACTTGTCGGAATATTCCGCGGGTTGTTTCCTGGTGCTGGACCGTCCTACATGGTTCATGCGGGAAGGGGAGCTGGTACTGAATTTGTTTCAGGGGGATCTGCGCATCGCCTCCATCGCGTTCTCCTTGTGCCGCACGGACACTGAGTTGTGTATTTTTATCGGCGCCGTTCAAGGGATACACAAAGGCGTGGAGAGTGATCTGTCGTTGAGCATCTACAGGGACCTGACAAAAGATTTTGAAGGTCTGCGGCCAAGAAGCTTTCTGATCGAAGTGATCAAATACCTTGCCATCAACCTTGGCGTTGAAAAAATCTATGCGGTAGGGGATGGGTATCGCCACCATCGTCACCCGTATTTCGGTACTGAAAAGGCTCAGGATCTGGCGGCAAATTACGACGTGATCTGGCTGGAGCACGGCGCGACGCCTTCGCAGCGCGAGGACTTTTTCGAGATTCCCATGGAGCCGTCCAGAAAACCGCTCGACAGTATCGTCGCAAAAAAACGTGCCATGTACCGCCGACGCTATGAGCTTCTGGATGACACCTTCAGAAGGATAGACAGCGTGTTGTCAGCCAGTTACAGCAAGCGCCGTGACGTACCTGATCGCTGTACGACGGTGGAATCACCTGCAGCAATAACCCTCCGCAACGACAACTAAGCCTGGGTTCCTATGCGCATTGCTTATTTCATCAATCAGTACCCCAAGGTCAGCCATAGCTTCATTCGTCGCGAGATTCTGGCGGTGGAACGTCAGGGTTTTGAGGTGCAGCGTATCGCGCTGCGTGGCTGGGATGCCGAGTTGGTGGATGCCGAGGACGTGTCCGAGCGCGATAAAACCCGGTATGTCTTGCAGGACGGAATAAAAGGGTTGTTGGGTCCCGCGCTGCAGGTATTGCGCGCCCAGCCACGCCGCTTCTTTTCGGCACTGTGGCTGGCGTTACGCATGGGCCGGCGTGCTGATCGCGCCTGGCCGTATCACCTGGTTTACCTGCTCGAAGCCTGTCGCCTGCTGACCTGGTTGCAGGCGTTCGGCGCCAGGCATGTGCATGCGCATTTCGGCACTAACTCCACCGAGGTGGTAATGCTGGCCAACGCGCTCGGCGGGCCAGCGTACAGTTTTACCGTGCACGGTCCGGAAGAGTTCGACAAACCGCAGTTCATTCATCTGGGCGAGAAAGTACGGCGCGCGGCGTTTGTCGCGGCCATCAGTTCTTATGGCCGCAGCCAGTTGTTTCGCTGGGTGGATCATTCGCACTGGGCAAAAGTAAAAGTGGTGCATTGCGGCCTGGAGCGGAGCTTTCACGATGTGACGCCGGTGGCGGTGCCTGCCGTGCCGCGTCTGGTTTGCGTCGGTCGCTTGTGTGAGCAAAAGGGTCAGTTGCTGTTGCTGGAGGCCGCGCGTCTGTTGGCCGCGCAAGCCGTGGAGTTCGAAATCGTACTGGCTGGCGATGGGGAAATGCGTGGGCAAATCGAGGCCCTGATTGCACAGTATGGCTTGCAGTCGAAGGTACGCATTACCGGCTGGATCAGCAGCGACCAGGTGCGTACGGAAATTCTTGCCGCGCGCGCCCTGGTACTGCCCAGCTTTGCCGAGGGCCTGCCGGTGGTCATCATGGAAGCCATGGCCTTGCGCCGGCCGGTGTTGACGACTTATGTGGCGGGCATTCCCGAGCTCGTGCGCCAGGGCGAGAACGGCTGGCTGTTTCCCGCCGGCGAAGTGGAGGCGCTGGCCGCGGCGATGGCGGACTGCCTCGCGCAACCTGTCGAGGTGTTGCAGCGGATGGGCGAAGCGGCCTGGCAGCGGGTGGTGGAACGCCACGATATCGATACCGAAGCAGCCAGGTTGGCTGATTTATTCAAGGCACAAGCATGATCACGTTACTGGGTTGGCTGTTCAGCGCACTGCTGGTGCTCATCGTCCCGCCGGTATTGGTGTTGTCTGCCCAGGTGTTGCTGGCCTGTCTGCCTGCGCGGTCACGTCCGTTGACGCCGGGACCGCGGCCGAGGGTGGCGGTGCTGGTGCCGGCGCACAATGAATCCTCACTCATCGTTGCGACGCTGGACAGCATCCGGCCGCAGCTGCGGGAAGGCGATCGCCTGTTGGTGGTGGCGGACAACTGTTCTGACGACACCGCAGCGCTGGCCCGCGCCGCGGGTGCCGAGGTGGTGGAACGTCGCAACGAACAGCAGCGTGGCAAGGGGTATGCGCTGGACTTTGGGGTGCGCCATCTGGCGATCGACGCGCCGGACGTCATGATCATTGTCGATGCCGACTCCCTGGTGAGTGAAGGCTCGATCGAGCGTCTCGCCGTGTGTTGCATCAACTCGGGGCGGCCAGCGCAGGCACTGTATCTAATGCATGCTCCAGCGGGTTCCGGGTTGAAAGTGCAGCTTGCCGAGTTCGCCTGGTGTGTGAAAAACCGAGTGCGGCCGCAAGGTTGGGCACGGCTTGGCTTGCCTTGTTCATTAATGGGCTCGGGCATGGCTTTCGTCTGGAAGGACCTGGCTTTGGTCGATCTCGCCAGCGGCCATATCGTCGAAGATCTGAAGATGGGCCTGGATTTTTGTCGAAGCGGCAAGCCGCCTTTGTTTTGTCCCGATGGGCTGGTCACCAGTTATTTTCCGCGCAGTGACGAAGGCTTGAGTATCCAGCGTAAGCGTTGGGAACACGGTCATCTGGGGGTCATCCTGGGGGATGCGCCAAAGTTGATGGTAGAGGCGATCACCCGGCGTAACGGGAGCCTGTTAGCGATGACACTGGATTTGCTGGTGCCTCCGCTGGCCTTGCTGACGTTGGTTCTGGCCGCAGCCTTTATCCTCTCATGGCTGGTGTTTTTGCTGGGCGGAGCATTGGCGCCCGCAGTGATCGCTTCGCTGGGGATGGCGCTGTTGGGAGGGACTGTCCTGCTGGCGTGGAGTCGCTTCGGTCGGGGGATCATCGCTTTTTCGACACTGTTGTATGCGCCGTTCTACGCGTTGAAAAAAATCCCCCTGTACATCGGCTTTATTCTGAAGCGCCAGGTTGAGTGGGTGCGGTCGAAGAGGGACGATAATTAATGCACGCTTTGTCCTGGCAACACCGTTGGCAAACGATTACCCGAAAACTCAGGGTGGTCAGCGATGTTGATGATGAGCAACGATTGATTGAGGTGTTGTCCAGACCTGAAGGGACGACCGTGCTCGGATTCGCCAATGCCCATGCCATGAACCTGGTGGCAGCCAATACCGATTACCATAGCGCGTTGCTCTCGGCGGACGTGCTGCTGCGCGATGGCTCAGGCCTGGCCATCCTGTTTCGTCGCCTCGGACTGGAACCGGGACTGAATATGAACGGCACCGATTTCATCCCCAAACTGCTGGCCGCGTACAAGGGCCGGCGTGTGGCTTTCTGGGGGACTGAAGAGCCTTTTCTGACCCATGCCGTGCGGCACAGCGAAGCGCAATTTGCGGTCAATGTTGTCTCTGCGCATCATGGCTTCGCGCCAGTGGACACCTACATCAACCTTGCCCGGGAGTTTCAGCCGGAACTGGTTGTGCTGGGGATGGGCATGCCCAAGCAAGAAGCCGTTGCTGCCAGGCTGGCCAACAGCGGCGTGCCCTGTCTTGTCGTGTGCGGCGGGGCGATCCTGGACTTTCTGGGCGGCAAGGTGACTCGCGCTCCGCAATGGGTGCGTCGTATCGGTTGCGAGTGGGTGTTCAGACTCATCACTGAGCCAAAGCGACTCTTCCGTCGTTATGTGATGGGCAACCCGCTGTTTCTACTGCGTACTTTGATCTTCAGGCAAGCCTGACTCAACAGGTCTTTTGATACCTGGCTCAAGCTTTTCCGGCGCCATAAAAACAGCGTCTGAAATATCTTGCAAAACTTCGGCGTTGCACCTTTACTCATGTTGAAGTTTCGACTTGACGGGTGTGCTTGAGGTTGTTTGCTTCATTAAGATTGGCGTCAACAAAATGTTGTCGAACAATCTTGAGTTCCAGGGAAGGAGTGGCGAGTTTTTCGCAAGAAGAAGGGTGGCAGGCTCAAAGTGGATGACGGATTGTATCGAGATTGTAATAACCGACCGGTTTGAACAATGTGCTCAGTTGTCGCGCTTTCATTTCAAGTCTTTGGTTTATTGATTTGAAACTAAAATGGCCCTTCCTTGAATTGTGCTAATAACCAAATGAAAGAATATATAGCAGAACCCATGCGTCGCTTATTAACTCCTTCAATGCGATTTGAGCTAAGGAAAGCTGTCGCCTGGCTGCGGGATATTCTCGGACGAGCCTGTTTTTGGCGCTGGGAAATTGTCAGGTTCAAACTGCGGGAAGACAGCCTCTACGACATACTTTATGTGGGCAGGAAAACACAGCGGGAGTTTGTGAAGGTTTTACTGGGCGTTCAATCTCAAGGGGTTGATGGGCCGTTGAAGCTGGGCAAGTCAGACCGGACAGTGGTGGTCAGCGAAATGCCGACCCCGGGGGCCTTATATGTGCCTCAGTACTTGAGTGCTGTCGTGCCGCTGAGCAGGTCAATCGACGAGATCACCGCGAGATACAACACCGAGCTGCGTCGGAACCTGCGCAAGAATCGTCTGCGTTACCGCATGAAGCAAGCGTTGAACGATGACGAGATTGAAATCGCCGATCGGGAAATGCTTCAACCTTATGCCGCGGCCCGGCATGGTTCGGCCGCCTCACAAATTGCAGCACAGGAAGTTCATCGGGTGGCAAAAGTTGCCGGGCGACTCGATCTGGTGCTGCTGGAAGACGAGGTTGTTGCATGCCATCTTGGCTGTGTAGTCACCCGGGCAGGTAAGCGTTATTGGAGTACCGTGCGCTTCGGTTACCCCGATGTAGTGTTTTCGGATACAAAGAAATTACGTGAAGTTAACGCCATTACCACTTTCATGGCGCTGGAATGGGCGATTGAAAATGGTTTTGACTATTACGATATTGGAACTTGCCTGGCACGCCCGGACGACGGGCTTCTGGAATGGAAAAGAAGACGCGGTGGCGATGTCGATACGCTGGGTAACCACGGTTATTTGTTTGTTCAACTGCCCAAGGCAGGTGCAGCTCAGTTTCTCTGGGAGGCGCCGTTATTTGCGGTTGAGGGTAAAAACCTGACACTTCATCTTGGGTTGCCGGACGGGCCGAGTGATGAAGAAGTTGCCAGCCGATATCGCGAGATGGGATTTGGTGGTCTTTCGACAATATATATCCATTGTTCCAGAGTGCCGGGAGAAGCGCTTCTCGACACCTTGCGCAGTCGTTACGCTCATTTGAAGTTGCCCCCTGTCCTGGAAATTGTTGTATCCACCTGAACAAGTTGTTGCCTTTAAAAAGCCGGTTTTAACCAAGAACGCTTGTTGCTGTTTATCCATATCTGGATGGGGTGGCTATGTCTCAATTTAATGCATTGACGAGTGGCGGCCAATCGAAATGGAGCTTCGCGGCGTATAAGCACCTTTTCAACACGCGTGTCACTCGGACGCCGTCGCTGGCCCTTCAGAGTCAGGCCGTGAAAACCTGGGACATTGCCCCGGGCGAAATCGCGATGGCTCCGCCCGCGTTCTACCTGCCCGATCAACTGGAGCGTGTGACGGGTTGGGCCGAGGCGCTTTTTTATCCTCATGAGCATCCTCGACGCACAATGGAAGGTATCGGTCGTGTTGAACATAGCCCGACCCGAGGCTACTTGCTGAAGGATGTCTGGTTGATCGATGGCACGCTCTACAAAGGCAATGCCAAATCATGGTTGACCCCGGGTGCTGGCCGGTTACCGGGCATTCGCGTAGAAAACGAAATCGATCGCGGCGCGTTGTATTGCACTGCGGGGGGAAACAAATGGTTTGGCACCTGGCTGATGGATGATTGTTTGACCTATCGATTAGCCTGCGACGAAGGTGTCCCGGTGACCACGGCACCCTTTGCCGATAATGTTTCCATTGCCAGGAACGGCATACTTCATGCCCCCGGTTACGAGAACTGGCTGGACATGAGGCCCGTTCGTTTACGTAATGCTTTTTTCCGTGAACTCGTGATCTTTGACGATCTGAGCCAAAACCGAAACAAGCACCTGCGTTTCCGGGCGATGGGTGAAAAATTGCTGTCGCACGTCAACGTCAGCGCTCATCCGGGCGTGTTCATCCTGCGAGGCGGCAAGGGTGAGCTGCGATTGCTGCGCAATGAGAGGGAACTGGCAGAGCGCCTGCGTGACCGTAGAGGCTTTCGCATTCTCGACCCGGCGACATCCGATGTTCCAACCATTGTCGCGGCCTGTGCCGGGGCAAGAACCGTGATAGGGATCGAGGGGAGCCAGCTTATCCATGGGGTCAATGTGCTTCCCCCGGGCGGCTCGCTGCTCGTTTTGCAGCCGCCTGATCGTTTCGTCTGTTTCTTCAAATACCTGACCGATCGTGACCGGCAGAACTTTGGCTTTGTGGTCGGCACGCCCGCGGGCACCGGTTTCACCATTGACCCCGATGAAGTGGAGCGCACGCTGGATCTCTTTCCGTTATCGTACGGCGAGGCTTAATCCTCGCCTTTACGCGTGACCGGCTAGTAGGCTTGTTTGCCGGAGAAGGCCGATACCGTCCGTAAAAGAATGATGAAGTCCAGCCAGAGCGACCAGTTGTTGATGTACTCGATGTCTGAGTCAACCCGCCGAATCATTTGTTCTATATCTTTCGTTTCACCGCGAAGGCCACGCACCTGAGCCAGGCCGGTGATGCCCGGTTTAATGTTGTGGCGCGCAAAGTAGCCCGAGACATCGGGCGAGTACTGCACGTCGTGCTGGATCGCGTGCGGACGAGGGCCTACCAGCGACATTTCCCCCATCAACACGTTGAACAGCTGCGGCAGTTCATCCAGGCTGGTTTTCCGAATAAAGGCGCCGACCCTCGTCACGCGTGGATCATTCTTTTGTGCCTGCTTGACGGTGCCGTCCGACGCTTGATGGACCACCATGCTTCTGAACTTCCAGATCCGGAAAACTTCGCCACTCCACCCCATGCGTTGTTGACGAAAGAACACAGGGCCGGGGTTATCGATCTTGATCGCAAGGGCGACGATCGCCAGCACGGGCGCCGCAAAAAGCAGGATGAGAAAAGCTCCGACCTTGTCTTCGAGATTCTTCAGAAACAGCCGCATACCCATCAGCGGCGTTTCGGACAAGGTCAGCACGGGAATGCCGGCAATCTCGCGAACGCTGTGGTTGATCAACTTCAAGGCGAAAATGTCAGGCACCCAGTTAACCCTGACGTGTTTGTCAAACAGGCTTAAATAGACCTTCTGGATAACTTCGGAGCCGCCCACAGGGGTCACAAAATAGACGGTACGAATGGCGTGTTTGACAACCAACTCATCAAGATCGGAGATATTGCCCAGTATCGACAGACGAGTTGCGCCTTCCTGGCCTTCTTTTCCCCAGTCATCGTCCGCGCCAATCAACACACAGCCGACGATGCGTTCGCCGAGCCAGGGGTTATTGCTGATTTTCTTGTGGAGGTAGCTCGCCAGTTCCCCCGAGCCGATGATCAGCGAATTTTCCAGTTGCGTCGGGTGAGCCAGAAACCGCTTCTGCATTTCCCGTGTGGCGAGGTGCAAAAACAACTGGGCAAAGTAGCCAAGAACAAATAACTCCCCAACCAACAGCCGCGAATACCGTTCGCTTGTTTTGGTCAGAAAAGCCATGGCCACGAGAAAACCAAAGGTCGCGGTCCACGCTTTCAGAAGCTTGAAGGCTTTGACGGTAAAACCGACATTGCTGCGGTAAATGGCGTAGTGGTCGTACACCACCGCCAATGCCCCCAGCAGGAGCAGGAGCAGGATGACGTAATCCTGGGAAATGAAGCCGATATGATAATTGATCAAAAACCACGCGACACCGGTTACCGCAACGCAATCGAGACCGGCCTGAATGACGATACTGGTGCTGCTTCTTCGCTGGAGAACGGAACGCGTACTGTTGGGCTCAAAAATCATTTTCAGACCTCATTTGCTTTCCCTTGCGCTCGATATGACAGGATTCAGGTCAAACAGCCCTCGCTTGAGAGCCTCAGCGCCACCGACAAGTTACTCATGCTTGTGACAGGTCTCCACCCTAAAATGTGTAAATCTGGTGAGACGAAGTCGGGTGCTATCACTTTAGCACCACTGTGCAAACATTCACTGAATCACTGCTGTTTCATACAACAATCAAGGCAAAAAATGAAGTTGGGCAGGAGGGGCCGAGCAAACACGGGGGGACGCCTCCGCGGTGTCTACCGCAGGCTTGTCTGATCAGCAATCTTGGGGACGGTAACTCGCGCGGGACAGACGTCTCGCAGGGCAGGGCGCAAGCGGCAGGGCGGGAACCGGGGTCCCCGTTTTCATCGTGGCGGTCTGGTTACACCGTTGTCAGTTATTCATCCCGTCTTCAATGGCGATGCCTTGCGCACGCATCTGCTGGATCAGTTCGGCGCGGGTGCCGGGAAGGTTGAGCATGGTTTTTGCGCGCAGGGCCGCCACTTCTTCCGCGCTGTAAGGTTGATAATCCGCAGGTGTGCTTTTGCCGGCCATGCCGTCTGCACGCATGAGCCAGTTCAGCAAGTCGGCCAGCTGCGCGTTGTCCAGCGCGGACTGCGACATGCCGGGAACACGCACGAGAAACTCGCGCCCGCCCGGTACCTTGAGAAAGTTGCCGACAAATCCCGCCATCCGCGGTGTGTCATTGGCGGGGGAGCCCATGCCGTTGCCGAGGTGGCAACCGGCGCATTGCAATTGGTAATTCACGCCAACGCTGTAGCCGGCCTGGGCAATCGGTTTCTGCGGCGCTTCATTACCCGGCGCATGACGCTGCGCCGGGTCGGGGATGGCTCTGGCGTGTACGAGCGGGGCAGCCATGACGCAGGCAAGACCGAGGAATAGCAACTTACGCATGACAGACACCTTGTGCTGATGGCCGGTAACCGCAAATAAAAAAAACGACAAACCCAAAAAAAACCGCCGATTGCGCGAACAATCGACGGCAACTGCGCGTTAAACCGCCACGCCACGAATGATCGAAACGGTGCAGTGGTAGATGTGCGATTTGGCGGCCAGGCACCAGTTCACATCGTTGTTGTTGAACGGGCGATAGGCCGGTTCTTCACTGTCGTTACGGGTGCAGGCGCACTGGGCGCAGCTCTGTTTACCGCAACAGTCGTTGTACGAAATGATGTAGTCCTTGCCGTCGGCCGGGTTGCGGCACGTGCCGATCCAGGTGACTTGAGACGCTTCGGTGCCCGGCGGGCAGGACGTCACCGACCCCCCGCAGCAGCTGCACAGAAAACCGTCGATCGAGCAGTAGCGCCAGTAGTCGCAACTGTTCGGATCACCCGGGTCACCGGCCTTCGGGTTGTCCGCGGCCAGGGCTTTGCTGGTGCGGTCCAGCGGCAACAGCAGGGGCAGCGCGGCGCCCGCGACCATCAGGGAACCCATGCGCGCCAGCAGTTTGCGACGCGAGGTGGTGTCGGCCACTCGACGGGTCGAGCGCTCGAATAACAGATCCAGCAGTTTCATAAAAGTCTCCCTGCCTTAATCAGTGGCTATGGCCGTGGCTGTGATCGTGAGCGTGCGGCTGGCTGTTCAGGTATTCCTGCAGCGTGGCGCTTTTCAGGTGTTCGACTTCGAACAGGCTGTCCAGGTGCTCGCGGGAGTTGACCAGGCCTTTGGCGCGCAAGGTGCCGGTCTTGTCGATCAGGGCGGCGTACGGTAGCTTGCCGATCTGATAGGTCATGCCGACTTCCGGCCCGACCACATAAGTGGCGTCTTCCAGTTTGTGTTCGCGGATCAGCGCTTGCTGGGCGTCCATGTCACCGTCGCTGATGAACACCACGTCGAGGCGATTCGCCTGTTCCCTGGCAATCGACTTGATCGCCGGCAGCAGGGATTTGCAGATCGGACAGGTCGGCGAAAGGAAAAACAGCAGTTGGGATTTTTCACCGGCATAGCCGAAGTTGACCGGGCGACCGTGACGGTCGGAAGCCGTGACTTGCGGCGCGGCTTCGTTGACCGCCACGCCTTTGTCGACCATCAGCGCACCGGCCGGGGCCAGACGCCCGTGCAGCACACCAATCTGCCGGACCAGGCCCATGACGACAAACGCCACGGCCACCAGCAGTACCCAGAGCAGAACGTTGGAAACGATTAAGCCTTCCATTGATCACCTACCAATCAGTTTGAGCAGAAGAGGGGAGTTCGCCAGCAAGCCGTCGGCTGCGGCGTAAATCAGCAGCGCGACGGCGCTGGCGGCGACAGTGACAAAGCCGTCGAAAAAACCAAGGTCACGGGCGACCGGCGACACGCTGGCCAGCAGCGCCAGGACCACCAGCGCGCTGTTGCGCAACAGCAGAACCGGACGCAATGGCTGCGCCTGGTCCGGGCCGGCACAACCGCAGTCGATGTCGCCGCGACCGCGCCACAGGTTGATGCCGATGGCCGCGGCGTAGAGCGCGATCAGGCTGGCAGCACTGAGCGCCGCCCACGAACGGCAGGCCGGCACCAGCAGCGCAAAGGCAATCGCCAGTTCAATCACTGGAATGACTCGGGCGACAGGGCGCACGATCGCGCCAGGCAGCAGTTGGTAGTCGCCCAGTTGCCTGGCAAAACGTGCCGGTGCACGTAACTTGTGCGTCGCGGCACTGGCCAGCAACACCGCAATCGCGAGCGCGCTGGCAATGATGAAGATCGGATCGATATACATGGCCGAACCTCGTTTAGTAGCTCATGACCTGAGTCGCGGTTTTGGCGACTTTCGGCATGCTGCCAGTGAGCGTGTTGGTCTTGAGGTCGAAAATCTGCAAACCGCCTTCAACGTCCGTGCCGAGCAGCAGCGGCTTGTCGTCGCCGGTGGCCTGCATGCTCCAGACCGGTACCGGTGCTTCCAGCGTCGCCACCTTCTTGTGGGTTTTCAGATCAAACGCCCAGATCAGCGGGCTCGGGTCTTCCCACTTCATCGGTTCGTGAGCGTCGTGCATCAGCACGTACAAACGGTTCAGCTTTGGCGCGACGGCCATCAGCTGCCAGCCACCGGGCGCCCATCCGGCTTTCTTTTCCTCGTCGCTGGTCAGTGACCACGCCGGCAGGATTTTCGGTGCATCGGCAGAGAAATCCACCGGGCGCACCGTGCCCGTCGTGGTGGTGAAGTAATAGGTGTCGCCGATGTTCACCGCGCGCTCATTGAGCTTCTCAGCATTGGGGTCGAAGAACGGCGTGCGGCTGCGCGCGGTTTCCTGGCCCTGATCGTTGAGCGTGATCACCTGCAGGCTGCCATCGCCGCACAGCGAGGCGAAGCGGCGGTTGCCGATCGGGTAGTTGAGTACGCAACCCGGAATCGCCAGTTCAGCGGCGACGGATTTGGCCTGGGTGTCGACCACGGTCACTGAAGTCGACGGCGTGAAGTTGTAGACGTAGACGAAGCGGTCATCGCCGCTGGTCTTCAAGCCGTAGCGCTGGGTCAGCGACTCGGCGCGCTTGGTCGGAATCAACAGCTCCCAGGCCGGCGACAGGGTCGAGCTGTCCCATGCGGTCAACACATCCGTGCGTGTGCCACGGGTGCCGCGTGAGTAAAAGATATCGGCGCTGTAGAGGGTTTTCTGATCGTGGCTGAGCGTCGAAGGCGCCGCAAAACCGGTGGGTACCATGCCGAGGACGCGTTTTTTGTCGGGGTCGACCACGGTGACGCGGCCGGCCACGAAGCTTTCGAATTCGACGTCGACGATGAACGCGCGATGGACTTCCGGTGGAAATGCCAGAACGGTCTGGCCGATCGTGTCAGCGGGCAGATCCGCGCTGGCATTGTTCAAACCCAGTACCAGCAGGCTGAGACTCAGCGCTGACTGTACGGTGATCCTGGTGGCTCGCATTAGGGGGAACTCCCTGAATTATTGTTCACGCAAATCGCGGGTGCATTGGCAGATTTTTGCAGTTCGATTCTGCCTCGCCGGCCGAGGGGGTGAATTGCTGTGGCTGCCAAGTGTTTGTGTGTCTGTGCCAGTCTCAAGAAGCACATTTCGAAATCGCCGAAACTGCCGATCAACTGGGCGCAGGAGTCGGGTGAAAAACCTGTGGCAAGGGGGGTAAACCCCTCGCCACAGGTTTTGTGCTTGTCTCAGGTTTTGGTCGTAGCTAGTCTTCGAGTGTCAGGCGGGAGTGGCGAGGGGAAGGGAGAAGGTGAACACGGCGCCGCAGGGCTCAAGGTTTTGCGCCCAGATATCGCCACGGTGGCGGCCGATGATGTTTTTGCACAGCGCCAGGCCGATGCCGTTGCCGCTGACCTTGGAGGAGAAGAAGCCGTCGAAGAGCTTCTCTTGCGCCTGGGCCTGAATGCCGCGACCGCAGTCTTCGATGCGCACCAGCGCCAGGTGGTTCTCGGCGCTGGCCTGAATCCGCAACACCCGTCGTTCGACCGGCAAGTCGTTCATCTCTTCAATCGCGTTGAACGCCAGATTGAGAATGACCTGACCGATCAGCACTTTTTCGCAGCTCACCATCAGCGGCGTCGGGCTGGCGACAATGTCGACGCGGACCTGACTCGGGGCGGCGCGCAGGCTGATGAAGTAACGGGTTTCGCGCAGCAACGCATTGAGGTCGATCAGCTCTTCGCTTTGCTCCAGCTTGACCACGTAATCGCGCACGCTCTTGATGATCAGCGACGCATGCTCGATTTGCCGCACGGCGTTTTGCAAGCCCCAGGCGACGCCCTGATCGGTGGCTTGCTCTTTGTTCAGGCGAATCATCGCGCCTTCGATGAAGTTGCGGGTGGCGGCCAGCGGCTGGCTCAGCTCATGGGCTATCGCCACGGCCATTTCGCCCATGGCGTTGTAGCGGGCCAGGTACTCGAGTTTTTGCTCGCTGACGCGCCGCGCTTCTTCGGCGCGCACTTGCTCGGTGACGTCGCGAAACAACAGCAGATGGCCAACCAGATCGTCTTCGATTTCGATAAAACGACAGGTCGCTTCATGCCAGCGCCACTCACCGTCGCGGCGTTGCACGTGGTAGTGCACGCTGAACGGTGCGTGTTCCGGTGTTTCGCTGGCCAACTGTTGCAACAGGCGCTGGCGTGACTCCTCGTCGCACCAGGACAGGAAATTTTCGCCGATCAGCGCGTGCTCTTCGCTGTTGAGCAAATGGGCGCCGGAGTCGCTGATAAAACGGATATCTCCCTCAGGACCAAGCACCGCAACACCTTCGGCCAGGTCCTGCATGAACGCCTTGAGCCGACTCTCGAAACGCTTGAGGTCGCGCTTGACCTTGTCTTCCCTGGAAATGTCGCGGAACTGCACCATCAACACATCGCGCCCTTCCAGATGCACCAGTGTGGCGACCGCCTCGGACAGAATTTCAACCCCCTGCTTGGAGCGATAACACCACTCGATGGCGCGCTGGCCCGTGCGCGCGGCGCCTTCGAGCCAGCGCAAACCCACCGAGCGCCGGTACTTCGGCGCATCGCGGGTCATGTCCGGGGCTTTCAGTGGCGTCAGTTCTTCCAGGGTGAAACCGAGCGCGCTCAGGGCGGCGGCGTTGGCCCAGAGAATCTCCTTGCTCTGTGCGTCGTGAAGAATGATGCACAACGGCATGGCTTCGATGAGGGTGAAAAAGTCGTGCGGTTTTGGCAGGTACATCGCGCAGCCCAGAGGAACCGGTGAAAGGGAAGTATGGCGTTTTATACCGTCTTGCGCGTGGGGATGCGCTCAGAAGTAACCGGGGGCGGGCTAGGGGATTTCTTTAGCCAAGTGGCTACACGCACCAATAGTGGCGACCCGATGCGGTTTTTACACTGAGCCCATCAACGGTCGCCACGCCGCCAGGCAGGCTCCGACCAATAACAATTAAACGGAGAGAAGCCCATGCTGCGTTCAGCTGTCGCGGAGAAAGACCCTCTGCCAGGCGTCGACGAGAACACCGTCCACAGCCAGGCCTTTGAGCAGGTGCTGGAGGAAGTGCGCCAGCGTCGTGAGGAATTCGACACCGGCTCCCACGTGCCGAGGGACATGATCGAACGCTTCAAGCAGGTGGGCATCTACCGTGCCGCCACGCCGAAATGCTTTGGCGGTGACGCCCTGGCGCCGGCGCTGTTCCTGCGAATGATCGAACGCATTTCCGAAGCCGACGGCTCGGCCGGCTGGGTGGCCAGCTTCGGCAGTGCGGGTGTTTATCTCGCCGCATTGCCGCCAGAAACCCTCGCTGAAATTTACTCGAAAAGTCCTGACCTGGTGTTCGCTGGCGGCTTGTTTCCGCTGCAACCCGCCGAAACCGTCGAGGGCGGCTGGCAGGTCAGCGGCACCTGGAAATTCGCCAGCGGCTGCAAGGGCGCTGACCTGCTCGGCGTGGGTATTGGCGCTGCCGGCGGCAAACCACGCACCGCGGTCTTGCGCGCCGATCAAGTCGACATCGTCGAAAACTGGGACGTGGTCGGCCTCAAAGGCACTGGCAGCCACGATTTACGCGTCACCGACCAACGCGTCGATGAACGCTGGACCTTCATCCGTGGCGGCGCTTCGACCATCGACGAGCCGCTGTTCCGCTACCCCTCGATTGCCTACGCCGCGCAAGTGCTGGCCGTGGTCAACCTCGGCCTGGCCCGCGCCGCGCTCGATGAAGTCAGCCGCATGGCGGCCGGCAGCGGCATCACCGGCGCGCCGAAAATGGCCGACCGTGCCTACGTGCGCATCGAGATCGCCAAGGCCGAAGCGCGTTTGGCCGCCGCGCGCGGTTTCTTCTACGGCGCCACCGAGCAGGTGTGGCATTCGATCCTTGCCGGCAACCCGGTTACCGCCGAACAAACCAGCCTGTTGCGCCTCAGCGCGATCCACGTTTCCCAGGCCGGAGCGGCCGTGGTGCAGAGCGCTTACAGCCTCGCCGGCACCACCGCGATTTACCTGCGCCATCCGCTGCAGCGCTACCTGCGCGATTCGATGGTGGTCACCCAACACGCGTTCCTCAGCGAAGGCCTGTACGACGGCGCCGGCTCGGTGTTCCTCGGCGTGCCGCCATTCCCTGGCTACATCTGAACCCATTATTCAAAGGATCAACCCCCATGTCCCAGACCACCCAAGAACCTCTGCGCGTCGTCTTTTGCATCGGTATCACCCAGAATTTTTTTGACCTGCCCACCGGCGAAGGCCTGAGCGTGTGGAAGGGTTTCAGCCAGATGATGGGCTCCCTCGGCGCCATGCCCGGGATTACCGTTCTCGGCGCGATGGACGATGACCGGCTGATGGTCGGCCCGTCCACCACCTCACCGTGGACCGTCTACATCATGGCCGACGTCGACTGCCACCAGTCGGTGATCGACGCCTGCAACCTGTTTCGCACCACACCGGTGAACGAATACAGCCTGTGGCGTTACGCCAAGGTAGAAGCGCGCATCGGTCGCCCGCTGACCATTCCAGATGCGGCCAGGGTGTAAGCCATGAACGAGGCCTTGCTGCAGCGTCTCGCGACGCTCGAAGGGGAGAGTCAGGTGCGTCGCTTGATGGCGCGTTATATGGACTTGTGCGATGTGCCGAGGGCGGTGACTCAAGTCAGCGAGTTGGCGGCGTTGTTCTGCATCGATGCGATCTGGGAAGGCATCGGCAGCGTTACCGCGCAGACCTTCGGCCAGCACCGTGGGCGTGATGCGGTGGCGGCGTTCGTCGGCAGTTACTTGCCGCCCTCGGAGCACTTTCGCCTGAACCTGCATTACCTCACCAGCGAGTCGATCACGGTCGACGGCAACACGGCTCGAGGGCAGTGGATCATGCAGCAGATATCCACTTACACCGATGGCCGCAGTGAGCTGTTCGGCACACGGTTGAATATCGATTTCCGCTGTGTCGACGGCTCCTGGCTGATCGCGCATTTGCGTACGCAACGCTTGTTCAACACGGACCTCTTCACCTCGGAGCCGGGCGCATGAGTACGTTTATCAGCGAATTTCGACTCGGTGGTGGCGGCAAACGGGTCGCGATCAAAGACTCGATCGACATTGCCGGCCATCCGACGCGTTCGGGCAGTCGTGCATTTGCCGATGCCAAACCGGCGGTGCGCAACGCCGACGTGGTGGACGCGATCCTCGATGCAGGCTGGCAAATCGTCGGCAAAACCAACCTGCACGAGTTGGCCTTCGGCGTCACCGGCATCAACGACTGGACCGGCACCCCGATCAATCCGCAGGCGCCGGACCGGGTGCCGGGCGGTTCCTCCAGCGGTTCGGCCGCAGCCGTCGCCGCCGGTCTGGCGGACATCGCCATTGGCACCGACACGGGCGGTTCGGTTCGCGTACCGGCGGCATGTTGCGGCATTGCCGGGTTGAAGCCGACATACGGGCGGGTCAGCCGGGTCGGCGCCCATCCGGCGGTTTCCAGTCTTGATTGCGTCGGGCCGTTTGCTGCCGACATGGCGGATTTGATTGCTGCGATGCAGGTGATTTGCCCTGGCTTTCAGGTTCAGGGTTTGCCAACGAGTAGCGCGTCAGTCGGTTTCCTTGAAGTCGATTGCAACCCGCTATTGCAAGCCTGCCTCGACACCGCCGCCGACCGTGCCGGCTGGCGTCGCAGCCTCCTGCACCTGAGCGAGTTCGAGGCCGCGTTTGCCGCCGGCCTGACCGTCATCAACGTCGAAAACTGGGCCGCGTTCGGTCACCTCACCGGTAAAGGCCTGATCGGCGCGGATGTCGAGCAACGTCTGTTGGCCGCCAGCCGTACCAACGCCGCCGAGCTGGCGCAGGCTGAAAAAGTTCGCGCACGTTTCACTCAGCAAGTGGACGCCGCCCTGGAGGAGTTTGCGGTGCTGTTGTTACCGACGATGCCAAGCCTGCCACCGACGCTGATTGAAGCGCGCAGCGCGAGCAAAGCCGTGGCCGGCATGACGCCACTGGTTCGGCCTTTCAACCTCAGCGGCCATCCGGCACTGACGGTGCCGGTGGAACTGGAGTGCGGCGGGCTGAAAGTCGGCCTGCAGATTGTGGGCCGTAAAGGCCAGGACGAGCTTGTCTGCGCCTTCGGTGCGCAGTTGCAACAGAGCATGGCCCTTGAGCGGCCAACCCCTGAAAAGAAGTCATAAGAAAAGCCATGAGGAGAACCGCATGAGCACTCATGAATACCGGCTGATCGCATCATCGAAAAGCCCGGACGAATTGGTCAGCCACGACCGGGTCGACGTTTCGCTGTACAACGACCCGGCACTGTTCGAAGTCGAGCTGGAAAAGATTTTCTACCGCACCTGGGCCTGGGTTGCCCACGAAAGCGAAGTGCGCAACAGCGGCGACTTCAAGACCGCGACCATCGGCCGTCGCCCGGTGATTGTGGTACGCGACAAGAAGGGCCAGATCAACGTCCTGGAAAACCGCTGCCGGCACCGTGGCGCCACGGTGTGTGAAAAGCACAAGGGCAACGCCACCGGTTTCACCTGTCCATATCACAGCTGGTCGTATGGCCTCGACGGCAAACTGCGTGCGCTGCCTTATCCGGATGGCTACGAAGGCATTCTGGAAAAATCCGAACTGCCGCTCACCCGCCTGCGCGTGGAGAGTTATGCCGGCATGGTCTTCGCCAGTTACAACGACGAGATCGAGCCGTTGGTGGATTTCCTTGGCGGTGCAAAACACTGGATGGACCTGTTCATGAAGCAGGGCGCCGGTTACCCGATCAAGACTCAGGGCGAACACAGGTTCAGCTTCAAGGGCAACTGGAAGATCCAGCTGGAAAACACCACGGACGGCTATCACTTCCCGATCGTACACAAGTCGTTCATGTCGTCGGTGGACGAAGAAACCTCGGAAATGCTCTCGTTCATGACCGACGAGCAAGCCGTCACCCATTCGCTGGGCAATGGCCACAGCGTGATGGTGATGGTCCCGGAGCACGTCGATCTGGATCACGACGACGGCACCGAACAATTGCAGGAACGCTTCGCTCACGTCACCGAAGAACTGTCGAAAACCATGGAGCCTGCGCAAGTACGCCGCATCGTCCGTTCGCTGCACGGCGCCGGTTTCAACCTGAACCTGTTCCCGAACGTCGCGATGTCGATGTCGTTCTTCCGCGTGCTGCGTCCGGTCTCGGTGACTGAGACGGAGATCCGTCACGTCGCGCTTGGCATGGATGGCGGTCCGGAAATCGCCAACCGCGAACGCTTGCGTATTCACGAGCATTTCCAGGGTCCGTTCGGTTTCGGCAGTCCGGACGATGCCGAGGCCTGGGACCGAGTGCAGCGCGGTTCGTACGCCGGCGTCAATGCGCCGATTCTGGTCAACCGCGGCCTCAATCGCGAAATCATTGCTGAAAACGGTGACAAGGTCAGCCACGCCACCGATGAGGGCGGCATGCGCGGTGCCTATGACATGTGGAAAAGGATGATGAGCCAATGAGCAATCACGACACCCTGAACGGTTTTTCCGGCCCGTTGGCCCAGGCCATCGAGTTCATCTGGCGCGAAGCCGAACTGCTCGATCACAAGCGCTACGCCGAATGGGCAACATTGTGGAGCGACAACGGCCGCTACATCGTGCCGATCGACCCGGACACCGAAGACTTCGAGGCCAGCCTCAACTACGCCTATGACGATGCACGCATGCGTGACTTGCGCATCGAACGCTTGACTGCCGGCTACTCGCCGTCGGCGGTGGACGCGGCGAAAACCGTGCGCAGCGTTTCGCGCTTTCGTCTGGTGGAAGCGGCGGGGGACGTGGTTGACGTGAATTCCGCGCAGTTGCTGTACGCCTACAAACGCGGCGTGCACACGCCGTTCGTGGCTGACCTGAACCATCGCATTCGCTTCACCGACGGTGTCGCGAAGCTGGAGCGCAAGGTCGTGCGCCTGATCAATTCCACCGACAGCCTGAGCGCGCTCGGTTTCCTGCTGTGAGGGTCAACACCATGAACCGAGTAGCCTTGGTCACCGGCGCGTCGCGCGGTCTTGGCGAATGCATCGCCCGTCGTTTGCACGCGGCGGGGTATCGCGTGGGTCTGGCGGATGTGCGCCTCGACGGCGTGCAACGTCTGGCGGCGCAGCTGGATGGCAGCGGCGCGAGTGCCGTCGCCATCGAACTGGACGTGCGCAATAAAGCCGATTTTGTCCGTGCCCGCGACGTGCTCGCCGAGCGGTGGGGCGGCACCGACATTCTGGTGAACAACGCCGGTGTGTCGAAAGTGGCGGCACTGATGGACATCACGCCGGAAGAGTTCGATGAGTCGCTGGCGATCAACCTGCGCGGCACGTTTGTCGCGTGCCAGGTGTTCGGCGCGCACTTTGCCGAGCGCGGGTTCGGCCGCATCGTCAACATCGCCTCGCTTGCCGGGCAAAACGGCGGCACCGCCACGGGCGCACATTACGCGGCGGCCAAGGGGGGTGTGGCGACGCTGACCAAAGTCTTCGCCCGTGAACTGGCGCCGCAAGGGGTGACGGTCAACAGTCTCTCGCCGGGGCCGCTGGACTTGCCAGTGGTGCGTGAAACGGTGGCGCCGGAGCGTCTGGAACAGATCCTGAAAATGATCCCGACGGGCACCCTCGGCGATCCCGGGTTCATCGCCGACACGGTCCTGCTGCTGATCGCCGATCACGCGGCCTCGGTAACCGGCGCGTGTTGGGACATTAACGGCGGGTTGTTCATGCGCTGATTTTTCGGTGCGACGCGGCCCGTTGTGGCGAGGAAGCTTGCTCCCGCTGGGCTGCGAAGCGGCCCCGAATCTCGCAGTTTTTGCGACTGCTGCGCAGTCGAGCGGGAGCAAGCTCCCTTGTCACAGAGGCTCCCAGACCACAGGTCCGTGTTCGACTTGAAGGCTCCTTAATAAAAACAACCGTATTTCAGGTGACGCAATGATGAAGGTGAAGATCGAAAGGATCGTCGACGAAGCGCTGGATATCCGCTCCTTTCGCCTCGTGCGCAGTGACGGTCAGCCGCTCGACGCCTATGAACCCGGTGCCCATGTCGACCTGACCGGGCCGACCGGGGTCACTCGCCAGTATTCGCTGTGCAGTCCGCCCCAGGACCGTCGTGCGTATCTGGTCGCGGTGAAGAAAGAAGCGCAGTCCCGGGGCGGCTCGGCGGCGCTGCACGAGGTGGAAGAGGGCATGGAGCTGGAAATGGGCGCGCCGCGCAACCTGTTCCGCCTCGACCCGACGGCCACCGAGCACGTGTTGTGCGCAGCCGGTATCGGCGTCACGCCGCTGCTGAGCATGGCCTATCGGCTGGCGGAAACGGGCCAGCCGTGGCGCTTGCATTATTTTGCTCGTTCGCCGCAGTACGCGGCGTTTGCCGAGCTGTTGGCGAGCACGTTCGCCGGGCATGTGCAGTTCCACTACGGACTCGAGCCGGGTGATATGGATGCCGCGTTGAGCGAATGCCTGAACCAGGCGGGCAGTGCGGCACATGTCTACACCTGCGGCCCTGCGCCGTTCATGAACACAGTGGTGGACGTCGCGGCGCGCAGCCGGTCTGACGACGCTATCCACCTCGAACACTTCCAGGCCGACCCGTCGGCCAATGCCGGTCCGAGCGGCGGATTCGAAGTGGAGCTCGCCAGTTCCGGCGTGGTGCTCCAGGTCCCGGCCAACGCCAGTCTGGTCGATGTGTTGCAGGCCCACGGTTGCGACATCGACACCGAATGCCGCGAAGGCATCTGCGGCACGTGCATCGTCGAGGTACTGGACGGCGTACCGGAACACCGTGACAACTGTCTCTCGAACAAGGAGAAGGCGTCCAACAAGCAGATTTGCGCCTGCGTTTCCCGGGCCGTTTCCGCTCGTCTGGTATTGGACATCTAACGCAAGGGAAGGCTGGCAACCCAGGGCCGGAGCCTGTTGAATAGCGCTCTGGCGGCCGTCAACGGAGGAGACAGCCAGGTACGTAATATTTGCCGAACCGCTCGACGAAGCGGTCGAAAAATAACAATAAAACAGGCGTGAGGCTTTGCAGTGATGATGACTTCTTCGGCGGTTCGCAATGAGGCGTTCGAAAACTGGTTGAGCCAGGTCAACCAGGCCTGTGGGCGTTTCGATGCCAGGGCTCTGGATACGGATTTCTACGGTGAGCTCGCGGAATACCGCAGCGGTGCCATCAACCTCAGTGTGGTCGACATGGCGCACGTGCACCTGTATCGCACCAGCAAAGACGTCAGCGTCAGCCGCGACGGCCACTATTACGCGGTGTTCCAGATGCGCGGCAGTTCACAGCTGGAGCAGGGTGAAAATCGCGCTCGACTGGGGGCGGGCGACATCGCCCTGATCGATGCCTGTCGCCCAAGTGACATGACCTATAACGAGGACTCCCGACAGCTGTCGCTGATCCTGCCGCGTCAGGTGGTCGAGCGCGGTTCGCATTTCAATACGGTCAACTGCGCCACCCGAATCGCGGCCAGCACGCCACTGGCAGCGATGGCCAACAAACTGGTCATGGACACCCGGCAGCAGGAAGGCCTGGACATGCAAGAGAGCGAAGCGGTGCTCGATGCCCTGGTCAGCCTGCTGTTGCCGGGGATCAGCACCCGCGACAGCGGCGGCGATGCCCACGAGCGGCAGTTTCGCAAGATCATCGCCTACATCGACGAACACATCAGCGCCGAAGAGCTATGCCCCGAGCTGATCGCCCGGGAGGTGGGGATTTCAGTGCGGGGGTTGTACCGGATGTTCTCCAAGCGCGGCCTGGTGGTGGCGCAATACATCAAGCACCGGCGCCTGGATTTCTGCGCAGAGAACCTGCGCCGCTCCAACGTTGAACAGAAGCTTTCGGCGCTGTGTTATGCCTGGGGATTCTCTGATTCCAGTTACTTCTCGTCGGCGTTCAAGTCGCGTTTCGGCGTGTCGCCGGGGGTGTACCGCAAGCGTTATAGCCAGAACTGATTGCTTGATGGCGCTCTGACAGTCCCCGAAGCGCCTCAATGCCGCGCCGGCTCTTCCGCCGGCAAATGCAGCACTTCACGCACCAGCATGGCAATGCTGGTCACGCCCATTTTTTCCTTGATCTTGGTCCGGTGCACATCAACGGTTTTCACGCTGATGTTCAGCTCCCGGGCGATGACCTTGCTCGCCTTGCCATCGATCACCAGCATCAACACTTCCCGCTCACGACTGGTCAGCAAGGCCAGTTTGCTTTGCAGGTGCTGGCGTTGCTCCTGATCGGCCTGGGCATGCACGGCTGTCTTCAGCGCCGCTTGAATGCGGTCAATCATTTGCTGCGGGTTGTAGGGCTTCTCAACGAAATCCAGCGCACCGTTCTTCATCGCCGTCACCGACATCGGAATGTCGCCATGCGCGGAGACGAAGATGGTCGGCAGGGTGCTGCCGCGCTGGTTGAGGATTTCCTGCAGCTGAAAGCCACTGGTTTCCGGCATGCGCACATCCAGCACCAGGCACGCCGGTTGCCTGGGGTCGTACTGACTCAGGAACTCTTCAGCGCCGGCAAAGCACTGCGCCTGCACGCTGACCGACTCCAGCAACCAGGCCAGCGACGTGCGCAAATCCTTGTCGTCATCAACGATATAAACAATCGGTTTGCGGGTTTCCATCAGGGACTGCCACGAGAATTTCTAATTATTGTTTTCGCACGCGTGCACGCTGCGGCGGACATCGGCGCCTGTGTTGACGCACATCAGCAGAATACCCATTGCGGCAGGCCCTGACGATAAAGAAACCACCTAGTCGACTAGCGGAAAGCCCACCTCGCCATGGGATTCGTCAGAATGGTTGCGCGCCGCGCCGGGCTTTAGTCTTGTTCTATCACCTACGGGCCGCGAACGCGCGGTCCTCATGAAGGAAGGGGCACCGACATGGCCGACCTGAGCCAGCAGCAAATTGACTTTCGCAACGCCATGGCGCAGTTGCCGGCGGCGGTGAACATCATCACCACCAACGGCCCCGGAGGGCGCTGCGGCATCACCGCCAGCGCCGTGTGCTCGGTGACGGACTCGCCGCCGACCGTGCTGGTGTGCGTCAACCGCAACAGCGCCACCCACGATGTGTTTCGCACCAACGGCCGGCTGTGCGTGAACGTGCTGTGCGGCGAGCAGGAAGAGCTGGCCCGGCACTTCGCCGGGATGACCAAGGTGTCGATGGAAGAGCGTTTCGCCTGGGATCTGTGGGACGGCGGCGACACGGGCGTGCCGGTGCTGCGGGATGCGCTGGTGCAGCTGGAAGGGCGCATCAGCGAGTGCAAGGAGGTGGGGTCGCATTCGGTGATGTTTGTGGAGTTGTCGAAGGTCGGGGTGCGTGGAGAGGGGGATAGCCTGGTGTATTTCAACCGGCTGTTCCATCGGCTGGAGCATGCCGGAGCGCATTGCTGAGAGACCGCGTTATCGTTCATTGCGGGCAAGCCAGGCTCCCACAGGGCTTGCCCGCGATGGCGGAAGATCAGGCAACGCTCATTTCAGATCCGAAAACTCCCCACCAACTGATTCAACCGCCCAACCTCCCGCTCCAGTTCGGTACAGGCCTGCAACGTCGATTGCAGGTTCTCTACCCCTTGTTGGTTCAGTGTGTTGATCTCGGTGATGTCCACGTTCAACGCCTCGACCACCGACGTCTGTTCCTCAGTCGCCGCAGCGACCGACTGGTTCACATTGTCGATCTCGCCAATACGCTGGGTCACGCTGCCCAGCCGCTTGCCGGCGAGGTTGGCGATGTTGACGCTTTCCTCGCTGTGTTGCTGGCTCTCGGTCATGGTCGTCACCGATTCACGCGCACCGATTTGCAGCGCTTCGATCATCTGTTGAATCTCCGCTGCCGAGGTCTGCGTGCGCCCGGCCAGGCTGCGCACTTCATCGGCAACCACCGCAAAGCCACGGCCTGCTTCACCGGCCCGCGCCGCTTCGATCGCTGCGTTGAGCGCCAGCAGGTTGGTCTGCTGAGAGATGCCCTTGATCACTTCGAGGATCTGCCCGATGTTCACAGTTTTACTGTTCAGCACTTCGATGTTGACGCACGACGCACTGATTTTTCCGGACAGTTCGTTCATCACCTGAATCGTGCGCTCGACCACCTGACGCCCGTCTTCGGCTTGTTGGCGCGCGGCGGAGGCTTGCTGTGAGGCGTCGGAGGCGTTGGTCGCGATTTCCTGGGCGGCGGCGCCCAGTTCGTTGATGGCCGCCGCCACGCTGTTGGTTCGGATCGATTGTTCGTCGAAGTTGCTCATCGATGAATGGGTTGCCAGCAGCACGCGTTTGGCACCTTCATTGACGCCGGTCGCCGCTGAAGACACTTCGCGGATCGAGTGATGAATGCGCTCGACAAACCGGTTGAACGCGGTTGCCAGTTGGCCGATTTCATCCCGTGATTGCACCGCCAGCCGTCGGGTCAGATCGCCTTCGCCCAAGGAAATGTCCTCCATGACCCGCGTCAGTAATTGCAGTGGCCGGGTGATGCGATAGGCCGCGTACCAGATCAACACCAGCCCGAGCAGGGCCGAACCGCCGCCCAGCAACAACTCCAGCGCCGTGCTTTGCACGCCTTGCGCGTCCAGTGCCTTTTGCAGCGTGGTGACAGGCGCAAGCAGCACATCCTGCGGCACGCCGACCAGGACGCCCCAAGGCACTGCACCGGCAATTGGCGCCAGCGGTTCGAGGACGTTGATCTGTTGCCGGTCGACGAACACCTTCGGCTGGCCCTGACGCAAGGTGTCCATGACCTCGGCATTTTCCAGCGGCTGGCCGAGGCGACTGACGTCCTGGCTGTTGGCGGAGATCACGCCACGGGGGCTGACGATGCTGATCTGCCCGTTGCCATCGAACAGTTGGAGCGCACTGGCTTCGCTGTTCTGTTGCAGGGCGGCGAGGTTGATGTCGAGGCCGACCACGGCGATGACTTTGCCATTGTCGATCAGCGGAAACGCAATGCTGGTCACCAGTTTGCGGCTGCCGGACGCCTCGTCGAAATACGGCTCCAGTACGCAGGCTTTACGGCTATCGCGGGCGCAGGTGTAGAAGGCGTTGTACGGCGCGCCGCTGGGACCGGGCGAGGTGTTGGCGAGCAGCGCTTCGTCACCGATCACCGCTTGCAGTTCGCCGGGTTTGCTTTGCACCCAGTACAGGGAAAAGCGCCCGGTCTCGTTGCTGCCCATGACGGCCTGATCGACGAAGCTGGCGTCGGCACCGTCCAGGGCATCGGGTTCGAAAATGACATAAAGCCCGAGCAGGTCGGGCTTGTCGATCAGGGCCTGATGCAACTGGGTGCTCAGCGCCTGGCGCAGTTGTGGGCGGGTCAGGTTGCCCTGGTGTTGCAGCTGCCTGAGGTAAAGCAGATAGCGCGACAACCCTTGGCCATATTCGTGAGTCTGCATGAAGGTGCGTTGCACTTGCATCGCCTGCACTTTGCCCAGTGCCTGCATGTGTTCCCTGGCGGCATTGGCGAGCATTTCGCTGCTGGCCCGGGCCACTTGCTGGCTGCTTTGATGGGTCTGGTACAGCGACAAACCCATCAGCAAACCCACCACCAACAACAGGCAGAGGCCGGCGAGGAGGGCGATCTTGCTCTGAATCGTCAGGAATTTCTTGTGCATTGGAAAGGCCTTTTTCCATCGGGGCAGCGGATGCGCCACCGCCCCGGTCTGGCTTAGAAAGTGGTGGCGAAAATCACCTGGCTGTAGAGGTTCCTGTCGTTGTTGCCCAACTGCGTGCCGCCCTGATCGGCGCTCTTGTCCGGCTGGAACAGACCGATCAGCGGCATCACGCTCAGGTGCTCGTTGACGTGCCATTCGGCGTACAGATCAACCTCGTGGCCATCGGTATTGCCGAGGTTGCGGTCGATGGTGTCGAAGTTGAAGTACAGGGCGCCAACCGTCAGGTTCTCCAGTGGCGAGACAGAGAACTTGACGTTCTGGATCCGCGAGTTGGCGTTGAACGGACCGGCGTAGTTGCCCGCCACTTCGCCCTGGAACCAGGTGCCGAAACCACGGCTGAAACCGTAGAACAGCGTGTCGTAGCCTTCCGAGAAACGGCTGTAGCGGTAGCTGACATACGGCGACCAGGCCACGTCGGAAAAGGTCCAGCCGGCTTCCAGGTACCAGGCGTCTTCGGTCGAGGTGTGAGGCTTGTCCTGTTTGGCGTATTCGCCGGAAAGGAACAGGTCCTTGACCCCGGCATTGCCGGTAGCGCGCAGGCTGTAGGTTTTCATGCCGTCGCGTTCGAGTTGAATCGGCGAGGCGTACTGTTCGTCGATATCGGTGGTGTCGATGTAAGTCAAACCGACGGTGCCGACATCGGACACGTGTTCCAGGGTGCCGACATACATCTCGGTCATGGCTTGGGCGCGGTTGTCCGATTTCAGCCACATCAGGTCGCCACGCCAACCTTCCTTGCCACCAATGCGCAACACGGCCGTCTCGTCGAACGCCTTGCGCGCCGCCAGCCAGTAAGCGCCTCCGCGGTTGAATTCGCCGTCGGCCAGGCCGTTGCCCAGGTTGAGCGCGTCACCATTAATCAGGAAGCCATCACCGACCACGATGTTCTGACGGCCGAAGGACAGGTCGACGCCATCCTCACCCAACACGTCGAACAGCTTGCCCGAACGCCAACCGAGGTAGGCGTCTTCGAATTTGGAGGTGCGTTCCGAACCGTCGGTGAAACCCGCGGCATCGCCGTCGCCCCAGGTGCCGGAGCTGAGCATATTGGCCGCGCCGTACGCGGTGCCCCTACCGGCCAGGCCCTTGTCGAAGCTCAGGCCATATTTGACGTAGCCTTCGCGCCACGAAGAAGAACCCTGATCGAGACGGCCGGACAGCGCGTAGTTTTCCTGACTGTGAAAAATACCGAATACCGCTTCCAGCGTGGCGTTCAGGTGACTGTCGTCATCGGCGTAGAGTTCATACGCGCTGGCATGGCCAGCACTGATCATCAGAGCAAGCGTAGAGAGACGAAGCAAGGGGGACTTGAGCATGGTGTGGCATCCGTTCTTGTTCTTGAGCGCAGGTTTGCGGTCTTTTTCGATACTAAGGCGCGGAACTTTTCCGGCCTTTTGTGTGGTTGCCAATTAGTTGGTTGTGCATGCCAGATTTTAGGAAGGGGGCACCTGACAGGCTGTTTCACGTTTGTTTACACCCTCGAGTGGAGTTGCCAAAGGTATCCACACAGAGCGTGAGCCATGACCTCCGACTTAAGTGGCGAGCCCAAAATTGCGCGGCGAACCAAGCATCGCAACCACCCGGCTATCAATAATAACTACTCTGGTTATCGCTACCGTTTGTCGCTTTTTTTTTGAAAAAAACTCGAGTAATCAGCAAATGTTTTGAAAAATGCGGAAACTTCTTACGACGCTCCTACAGATACCCGAGTCGAACATTACTCCGTTTTCGCCAATATCTAAGATGGGTAAATCGAGGGTTTTTAATAGCTTATAAAGTGGTGTTATAAATTCGTTTGAACTTAAACATTAGTTGAATCGAATTGGCTTCTCTATTTTTTGCGAGAACTTTCCTAGGGGCTCGTGAGAAGTGTCCTACATGCAAAAAAATCTCTCCTTGCTGCCTGGCCAAAAAATTAATAAATATAAAGCGCCGCCAGCATCTGGAGGCACTTCCTAAAATAGCGAGTGAAAAATAATGAATAATGAAAATCTTGGTGAAGTTCTTTACATTGGTGATGAGCATGATTTTGGCTCATGCCCCCATATTGCTGGAGGGTCTGGTGGTGCAGGTGGGTGCGGAGGTAGCGGTGGGTGTGGTGGTGGAGGTGGTTGCAGTGGTGGAAGTGGCGGGAGCGGAGGCAGTGGGGGTAACGCTATAACCACGGAATCTACCTTAGATTAAACCCATGTAATCATCCCATAAGACTTTTCTGGCGTTGGCCAGAAAAGTCTGGAAGAGTGCATCTTATGAATTTAAATATACACAATTACGAAATACTTAACTTTCCCTCTTACGACTTACTGGTCTCAAGGCGAGGTATTTCGAAAATAAACTCGCCATCTCTGTCGGCTGCGCTTAGCCAGTTGCAAGGCAATTCAAATATTTCGCAAGCTCACCTCAATGAGGTGTTGGTAAAACATGGGTTGGACTCAACTTTGGCCTATGAGTTTCTGGAAAAAGCGCTTTTTATTAACAATGATCTGAGTAATCTATATTTTGAGAAAACCGTTGTGGCGACTGACTGGGAAGAAAGCTCTAATTTGAAATCGCTCTTGAAAAGCGAAGTAAGCACACCTCTTGATGTATGTAATATTTCAGATTCGCTGCAAAATTATATTTTGGGTAAAAGATGCTATCTCGTGATTCTGTGCGAACGTTATGACTATGATTTTTTGAAAAAGCTGTACTTTTATTTGGCTGGTTCTGTGCCTGAGTGCGCAATTAGTATTTGTTATCGCGCAGGTGATACTTTTTGTCTAAGTCAGCCTTACTTGCCGAGGATCGGTAATCCCTGTCACTTCTGCAGTGTCGACAGGTTGATCAACTATGAGGGCTATAGGGAAACGAAAAATCATTGGTCAAAACTCCTTCGTTTTTGCAAAGGGGAACATATTGCAGTGCCTGCAAATCCTTTAAGTCTTCTTCAACAGTCATTGGTGGTGGGTTCGCTGATCAAAAAAATCAAGCTCTTTTCGGGTTTAGGTTCTGAGGGTCGCTATCAGGATAATATTCTTCAGGAAACGCTGGTTGACTTGAATAGTTCTTCTGTAAGGGAAGTTTCCATCTCTCACTGGTACATGTGCGATTGTTTGAGGGGGAAAAAATGAATTACATCCCGCATGATTATTATTTGAAGTTTATGGATTCACTTGTTTATCAGGAGGTTCTGGATTTTCATGTAAAAGGAAATTATACGATTCATGAAGCATTCAGTCATGCTACCCATCTGCACAACATAGACGAGCATCACCTTTCCCTGCTTACCGGGAACGAATTGCGACTTTATCCAGATATGGATTTGACCATCGCAGTTGAAACGAAAATGTCTGTGGATGCGGCGCTTTGTAGAAATGAGTCGTGCGAAATTTTCTCAAAAGCAAGTATTGATTTTTCTAGAATTGAAAAGCTTGTATCTCCCGTGATGTCCTCAAAAAAATCTTCACATAAGCGAGGTTATCCAAGTGGCGGGGCATTGTACCCAGTAGAACTGTTTATTTGCTCTCTAGAAAATGACAGTAAAAGCTGGCCTTGTCCGGAGAAGGTTCTTCATTTGTTGCCTCGGTCCAGGTCTTTTGAAATAGTACAAGGTACTGAAATAATAGATGATCTGAAAAAGTCGATCTTGTCATCTGCTAACCAAATTGGTACGCCGAGTGTAGCAATTATTTATACGGTGTATTTACCAAAAACACTGTTTAAGTATCGATATAGAGGTTACAGGCTTTCGTTGATGGAGGTCGGCTCTATTTATATGCTTATAGAGTTGCAAGCCAAGAAATTGGGGCTGCGCTGCAGATTATGGTCCGCCTATACCGATACGATGCTGAGCAAGACAATAGGTATTAATCCAGCGCTTTTTTTTCCAATGTGTGTCCAGTTTATCGGTGAACAATAATGATTATTTTCAATCCTCATCATTATTCGATTATGCCTGGTGCTCTGATTTGTCAGCCCGCTTGTATATTGTCGTTCCCGACTTCTGTTGAAGTTGAAGACTCCTGGCTAAATAGGGGGGCAGGAATAGGAAGTGGTTCATCATCCATAAAATCAGCGTTAGGTGAATATTTCGAAAGACGCCACTTCTATATGGAAATCAAATCAGATTTAGTCGGGAAGCTGGATTTTTCACTGAGTGATCGAGAGTCTAAAAGCATGGCGTTTGCTTTTTCCCAAACTAATAATAGAGATTATACTTCTGCTCAAATACTCGAGCATTCGTTCAATTTGACAAGAGCTTATCGTGTGTCAGACTTTTCCGATTGCTATATTCCTACAGCCTGTGTGTCTTTAAATTATTATAAGATCGAAAGCGAGAACTCGATTTATCCGTTAAGAGATACTTGTGGGTGCAGTTTTCACTCTAGTTTCGAAACTGCGTTTTTAGGCTCGCTAAAAGAGTGCTTGGAGCGACAATTCTTAGCAAGGTTCTGGCTCACTAAGAGCTGTAATAAATTGGAAGATTACGAAGTCGAAACTGCCTTGAGTGGCAGTAGCGCAGAGGCTTTATATAATGCGCTTGTTAAGTCGGGGGAGTTGACTGTGTTAGATATATCGGATTGCGACTATCCGGGCTCATGTTTGTTAACAGTTTACGGTCAGGCTGATGAAAGCCGGAATGTGCATTATTGTGCTGGAATGGCATACGCTGGGTCATTAGCGTCGGCATTAGAGAAATCAATATATGAGCTTTGGCAAACATATAGGTTCTTGGATTTGTTCGCTGCTACGGAAGGTGATGTTGAGGAGGTTGAAGACTCGTATTTACGATATTTTATTGGTTGTAATAAGTATGAGACGTTTCGAGAGATAACTTCGATAAATATCAGTGGTCGCGCCCCAAGGAAGCCAACATTTGATTTTAGTTTGGACGGGCTTTTGACTGTGCTGAGCGCTCAAGAAATCGACGGTTATCTTTACACTGAAACTATCAGCATGGAAAACTCCCAGTATCATTTCTGCAAATTTTTTTCTCCAGATTTTTTTCTTCATATGAACAACTCAAAGAATATAAATATCAAAAATAGATATTCCCGCAGGTTTTTCGATTCGATATTGGCTGGTCGAAAAAGAGTAATGGTTCCATTTCCTTAGGAGATTAAAGATGTCATCTTCTATAATAAAAAGATCTGTAATGTTGATGCTTTTATTTGTAAAAGAACAATTGAAGGAGCCTGTTGCGCTTTTTTGGATGATTGTTTCTCCAGCAACAACATATTATTTGCTGGCCTATTTGCGAGGAGGTGTTATTGATTCAGGGGTGGGTTACTGGGAACGTACTTCCTGGTTTTATGCGTATATTTCTTCGAGTGTAGCTCTGTTTGGTTTTTCTTTTTACATAGTTGGGAGGAGGGAAAGTGGTTTTATCAGGTCTTTCATATATACATTTGAAGCGAAACTCGTATTTATGCTGGCGCAATTTTTATCTTATTCCTTGATCGCTATCATTTATTGTAGTGTCTTTTATGCGTTGATTTATTTTTCTATCGGTTCTTCTGATGTTCCTGAACTTTTGTCGGTTGTTTTTCGTTTTTTCTTGTGCTACGTACTGTTTAGCGTGCTCGGAATTCTATTGAGTTTATTGCCTATAAATTTCCAGAATGCGGGTACTGTCTTTTCGATTGCTTCGTTTGTAATGCTTGTTTTGGGTGTGGTTAGTATTCGTAGTACACACCCGATTGTTGAAGCTCTTAATGTTGTAAATCCACTATTTATCGCTAACAAAATTATGACTGAAGGGGTTGAGTGTCACTTGATATTTGTGTGTTGTCTGTTGGTGGCATTTGTGTTGGCTTTTTTGCTCTCGCTGCATTGTTTGAGGATTAATCCAGTATGGAGTCGTTATTAATGAACGCTCTGGAAGCGAAATTACTGTGTTTTAGTTATTCTGATAAAGTGATATTCAAGGATGCTTCTATGAATGTTTTGCCGGGGGTGATTACCGGCTTGCTGGGTCCAAATGGATCTGGGAAAACCACTTTTTTTGATATTGTTTGTGGTCTGAAGAAGGTAGATAAGAGTGAGTTTAATAATGGCTTCTCCAGTCAACTTTATCTTTCGCAAACAGTAGTTACTCCGCCTGTGCTGCGGATGTTTGATATTTTCAAGATGACAGCGTTACTCAGTTCTGCCAAGCCTGTATCGCAAGAGCAGGCGCTAGGAAAGCTAGCTTCTTGGAGTCCCGAAATAGTGGAGCGCTTTAAAGAGATTTGGAATAAAAAATCTGCTGTATGTAGTTACGGTGAGAAGCGGTGGTTCTTTACTCTTTCACTGTTGGCCGTGGAAGCGGATCTTGTTGTATTGGATGAGCCAACCGCTGGCGTGGATCCTGAGTTCAGGCACTATATTTGGAAGTGTCTACGTGGGGCTGCAAGTGAAGGGGCGGCGATTTTAATGTCGTCGCATAATATCGAAGAGGTTGCGAGTCACTGTGACAGTTTTTACATGATCAGTCAGAAACAATTTAAACCATTCTGTTCAGGTGAGGATTTCATGAGTCGTTATAACGCAACTTCGTTGGACCAAGCCTTTATCCACGCAGCAGCTGAATCCGTCTAAAGATCAGCCGATTTATCCCTTTCCAGCATTCCAGCGAGACTTTAAAGCGATTTGGCAGAACAGCCAAAACATCTGGCACGCAGGGCAATACCTGCGTGACGCCGACCATAGACAATCTTTTCAACCAACCGGGATGTTCCTGTCCCGGTTTTTAGTGTTGGCGTTCGTATTTGGCGAATGCGCAGATTTTTCAAGGTCGTTTTCCTATGTTTACCTCCCTGCGACTACCTCTTATCGGTCTGCTCTCTATCGTCCTGGCTGACACCACGTATGCCACCGACTGCGCCCCGGATCAGGGCCGTGGCGCCCAGGTCTTCGCCAATGAGTGCGCGGTCTGCCACTCAGTGGCCAAGGGCATGACAGGCATGATGGGACCGAACCTGGCGGGTGTGGTCGGGCGCAAGTCCGGCTCGCTGGAAGGCTTCAACTATTCCCAGGCCATGCGCAACAAGGACATCGACTGGCAGGCCGAGAACATCGCGCAACTCATCACCCAACCCCAGGCATTCGTGCCGGGGACCTACATGCCTTACATGGGCCTGGCATCGGCGGACGATCGCCAGGCGGTCGTGTGCTTCCTCAAAGAACAACAGTAATCAGCCCGTTATGCGGCTGAACAACGCGTCTGAACCAAAGGTGATTTATGAGCAACGTTGAAATCCTGCCGCAGGTTGCTGCATTTCTTGACCGCCGCCATGGCTGCTTCATTGACGGCCAGTGGGTGTTTGCCGAAGGGCCGAGCATTGCCGTGGTCAACCCGGCCACCGGCAAAACCCTGTGCGAAACCCTGGACGCGCCACTGGAAGTGGTCGAGCAAGCTGTGCAGTCGTCCCATAAAGCCTTCAAATCCGGCGTGTGGTCGGGGCTGCGTCCGGCAGACCGTGAACGCATTCTGCTGAACTTCACCGCACTGGTTGAGGCGCATGCCGAAGAGCTGGCGCAGCTGGAAACCCTGAGCCAGGGCAAATCGATCAACATGGCGCGCGCGCTGGATCTGAACGCCACCGTGGAGTTCATGCGCTACATGTCCGGCTGGGCGACCAAGATCGAAGGGCAGACCTTTGACGTGTCGATTCCGCTGCCGCCAGGCGCGAAATTCACCGCGTTCACCAAGCGTGAGCCGGTGGGTGTGGTGGTCGGGATTGTGCCGTGGAACTTCCCGTTGTTGATTGCGGCCTGGAAGTTGATGCCCGCGCTGGCTACCGGTTGCACGGTGATCATCAAGCCGGCGATGGAAACCCCGCTGACCGCCATGCGCCTGGCCGAACTGGCGCTGGAGGCCGGCATTCCGGCGGGCGTGTTCAACGTTGTCACCGGCGGTGGCGCTAATGTCGGCGGCGTGCTGACGGCGCATCCGTTGGTGAGCAAAGTGTCGTTCACTGGCTCGACCGCTGTCGGCAAAAGTGTCGGCGTGGCGTGCATGGCAAACATGACGCGTTTCTCGCTGGAGCTCGGCGGCAAAAACCCGATGATCGTGCTGGCCGATGCCGATATCGACAAAGCCATTCAGGGCGCGATCCTCGGCGGTCTGCTGAACAACGGTCAGGTCTGTGCGGCAGCTTCGCGCTTTTATGTGCATCGCTCGATCCACGACAGATTCGTCGAAGGGCTCGCGGCAGCGGTCTCGGCCATGCCAATCGGTGCGGGCATGAACTGCGAAGCGGCGATCAACCCGCTGGTGTCGCGCAAGCAGCAACAAGGCGTACTCAAACACATCGAACTGGCTCGCCGGGAAGGTGCGCGCGTGGTGTCCGGTGGCGAGTTGCTGGAAGGCGAGGGCTTCTATGTGCAGCCGACGATACTGGCCGACATCGACCACAGCATGACGGTCGCCCGCGAAGAAGTGTTCGGTCCGGTGTTGGGGGTGATGCCGTTTGACGATGAAGACGCCGTGATCGCCCTGGCCAACGATAACCGCTACGGCCTGGCGGCCAGCCTGTGGACCAATGACCTCGGCAAAGCCATGAACCTGGTGCCGCGCATCGAAGCCGGCACTGTCTGGGTCAATGCCCACGTGTTGCTCGACCCGGCGATGCCGTTCGGTGGCGTCAAGCAATCCGGCATGGGCCGCGAGTTCGGGCGTGCAGTGATCGAAGCGTACACCGAGCTGAAATCAGTGTGCATTGCTCACTGATTCACACCGCGGGTGCCGGTTTCGCCAGTTCGATGCCCGCGGCACCCAGGCGCTTGAGAATCTCGAACAGCAGGTCACTCTTGGTCACGCCGACAATGCGCGGGCTGCCGACATAGCCGGTGACGGTCAGGGTGATGCCTTCGGGCGTCAGTTTGCTGAAGCGCACCATCGGTGCCGGTTTGTCGAGAATGGTTTCGTGCTCGCAGTAGGTGTTGTAGAGCAGGTCTTTCACCTGTTCGGGGTCGATGTCCAGGGGGAAGGTGAGTTCCAGTGTCGCCACCCCTTGGGCGCTACCGCCCAGGGTTACGTTGCGCAGGTTTTGCGAGATCAGCTGCGAATTGGGCACGATGACAATCGAGCGGTCACTGAGCTGGATTTCGGTGGCCCGCACGTTGATCCGGCGGATGTCGCCTTCGACCCCGCTGATGCTGATCAGGTCGCCGACCTTCACCGGGCGTTCGGTCAGCAGGATCAGGCCGGACACGAAATTCTTGACGATCTCCTGCAAGCCAAAGCCAATCCCCACCGACAACGCGCTGACGATCCAGGCCAGGTTGGTCCACTGCACACCCAATGATGACAGCGCCATCAGGATCACCAACGCATAGCCGATATTGGCGAACAGTGTGGTGATCGAAGCGCGCATGCCCGGGTCCATTTCGGTCTTTGGCAGAAACTCCTTGTCCAGCCAGCGGCCCAGCGTGCGTATCAGGTAAATGCCGATCAACAAGGCCAGTGCGGCATTGAGCAAGTGCCCCGGGATGATGTTCAGCTTGCGCAACCCGGCCCCGCCAAGGATGGAAAAGACGTTGTCGAGCAATTGCCCCAGGGTCGTGCCGACCCCCCCTACAAACAGGATGACGATCGCCAGCAGCAACAGACCGGCGCGGCCGACCCCTGACAGGATGGTCGAAATCTGTTCCAGGCGCCGATCTTCAATGCCCAGCAGTTGTTTCAGCGACTTGCCGCTGGAACTTTTGACCGAGAACAGGTATTCGCATGCATCCTTGAAGCATTGCATCAGCACATAAAAGCCGCAGAGCACGAGGAAGCCCCAGACCAGTTCATACGTGATGAACCGGGCCAGGGACACATACCCTGTCAACAGAGATAACAGTGTTATCCCCATCGAGAGGCTGGCGATTGTGTAAAGCACGCCAGCCACCGTCCTGCCTGCCTCGGGGGCTTCTCCCGCGAGCACGACGGCCCTTCGGACCTTGCTGGTGCGCAACAACATGTCCAGCAGGACAAAACAAATCACCAGCGCGATGATGCCTCGACCGGCGATCACCACTTCGCTGCTCATCCCGGTTGCGTTGATGATCTGGTTCATTGTCATCAGCACCAACAGCACCACGGCCAGCGCTCGGGGATAAGGTTCCAGTGACAGCGCCACCGGGTCGGCGAGCGCCGGAAGTCGCCAGGACGGGTGCTTCGTGGATAACAGGGCGCGACTCAGCGAGGTGATCAGGACGCAGGTGTAGGCGACTTTTTCGAACTCCTGGGAAAATGTGGTCAGCATCGGCGTCAGCGGAGTCTGGCGTGTGAAGGTATAAAACAGCAGTTGCAGGGCGACCCCGACGGTCAATACGGTGGCCAGTACAGAGGCCAGCGCGAGGGAACTTCGGCGCAGGCGTCCTTCCGGCATCCGGTGAATGCACAGCCAGGTCAGCCCGCGTTCGGCGAGCCGGCGACCCAGCGTCCAGATGAGCAGGGCCAGCAACAGCAGCGCGCTGGTTGTGAGGCGCAGGCCCGGTTGCCACGCGGCTCGGGTGACCGCTGTCGCCTGGTCGAAGAACGTTTTGGCGCGCAGTCGATCGTCCAGCGAAGGGGCCAGGACCGGCGACCAGAAGTCGGGGTTAAGGATGCTGCGGGTGCTCAGGGTCAGTTCGCTTTCCAGCATGTTGCGACGGATGCCGGCGATCTGGGTAATGAGGTCGGAGGCACTGGTTTTCAGAGTGGCCAGGGTTTTCAGGGTGGCGTCGACTTTGTTTTTTTGTTCGGTGAGCGCTGTTCGCTGCGCGGTGATATCGGATTGTTCGGCCGCACCCTCGTCGAGGGGGACAGGCCCCAACACGCCCAGTTGTGTCCGCAGTTGGGTTTGTAGCGGAAGCAGTGAGGCGGTGAGGCGATCGACATCCAGCATGAACATCTGGACCAGGTCTTGCGGGCCTTCCAGCTGGTTGAAGTTATCGACCAGCGAGATCTGCTGTTTGAGGTTGTCGAGCCGAACCTGCAGGGTCTGGAGATCGCTTGGGGAAACGGTGAGGGTCGCAGCGCCCGCCCTGGGCATTGAAATCTCGGGTTGGTCCGCCGCCGACAGCATTCCGGGTCCCGCCCCGAAAAGCGTGAAAGCAACGAAAATCATGGCTTTCAGTGCATGACGCATAGGAGTGCCTGACTCTATTGTTAGTCATTCAGCCTATGAGGTTAGGTCATCAGGTAAACCTTCGAGGAATAGTTTGGTCGCCTGCCCCCCGCTGGGCGAGGGGCAGGGGACGTGTCAGACGCGTTCGAACAACACGGCGATGCCCTGGCCGCCGCCGATGCACATGGTCGCCAGGGCATAACGGCCCTGGACCCGGTGCAGTTCGTGAATGGCTTTGGTGGCGATAATCGCGCCGGTGGCGCCCACCGGGTGGCCCAGCGAGATGCCCGAACCGTTGGGGTTGACCTTCTCCGGGTCGAAACCCAGTTCCTGGGCCACGGCGCAGGCTTGCGCGGCAAAGGCTTCATTCGACTCGATGACGTCCAGGTCGGCCACGGTCAGGCCAGCTTTTTTCAGCACCAGACGGGTAGCGGGAATCGGACCGAGTCCCATCAGTTCAGGCTCGACCCCGGCATGGGCGTAACCCACCAGCCGGGCCATCGGCTTGAGGCCTTGGGCGCGCACCATTTCACCGGTGGCCATGATCAACGCACCCGCGCCGTCATTCAGGCCGGAGGCGTTGCCGGCGGTGACGCTGCCGTCTTTTTTGAAGGCGGGCTTCATCTTGGCCAATTGTTCGGCATTGACCTCGGCGCGCACGTGTTCGTCGGTCGCGAAGGTCACGGTGCCTTTGCGCGACGCCACTACGATCGGCACGATCTGACCGTCGAAGCGGCCTTCGGCGATTGCCCGTGCGGCGCGCTGCTGGCTGAGCATGGCCAGTTCATCCTGAGCCTGGCGGGTGATGCCGTAGCGCTCGGCGATGTTCTCCGCGGTGATGCCCATGTGGAAACCGGCAAACGGGTCTTGCAGCACGCCGAGCATGTAGTCGATGGCCTGCATGTCGCCCATGCGCGCGCCCCAACGCGCTTGCGGCAACAGATAAGCACCACGGCTCATGGACTCGACGCCACCGGCCAGCGCCGCGCCCGCATCACCGAGCATCAGGCTTTGCGCGGCACTGACGATCGCCTGCAGACCGGAACCGCACAGGCGGTTGACGTTGAAGGCCGGCGTCTCTTTCGGCAGGCCTGCATTCATCGCCACCGCCCGGGAGATGTAGGCGTCACGCGCTTCGGTCGGAATCACATGGCCCATCACCGCATGGCCAATGTGCTCAGGCGCCAGCCCCGAACGCTCGATGGCGGCGCGGCACACGTCGGTCGCCAGTTGAATCGGCGGCACATCCTTGAGCGAGCCGCCGAAGCTGCCGATGGCGGAACGGACGGCACTGATTACGAAAATGTCGGATGGGTTCATGAGGGTTTCCCTGGTTCAGTCGGGGGCGCGTTTGGCGCTTTTATTGGGGGAAAGAGTCTAGGGGCGGCAGTGTGGTTGGCCTATGTCGAAAGTGCTCAAGGGGGGTGGTGTTTTTTGCCATTTCAGAGGAAGGGTGTTTTAGATCGGCTTATAGGGGGTGGGCGATGTTTCGGATTCTTTGGGTTGTTGACCGGGGACAGATCCGTTGCTGCGGTCCTGCTCCGTGGGCCTGCCGCCTGAAGGTCATCGCGGTGAACACCAACGACATGCCCGCCATCAATCCCCTGTGGGAGCTGGCCTGCCAGCGATGAACGCCCAGACACCGCGATCCTTCAGACAGCACGCGTCATCGTTGACGACCATCGCTGGCAGAGCCCCCACAGGGGAATGCGTACACATGGCCGTTAGGCCGCCTCGGTTGCATTGACGGCAGTCACTCCCTCAAGCCCCGAGCCTGTCCGTCAACCTGTGATGTCCTCCATCGGTGCCTCTACCAACGTCTCACTCACCCACCCGCCGCTCCGGAAAAAACAACTCAAAACACGTCACCCCCTCACTGCTGCTGACGCTGTACCTACCGTGATGCAATTGCATGATCGTCGCCACAATCGACAACCCCAAGCCATTGGAATGCGCCGAACGCTCGCGGGATTCGTCGACCCGGTAAAAGCGTTCAAACAACCGGGGCAAGTGTTCGGCAGCAATGGTCGGCCCCTGGTTGCGCACGATCAACCGGATACCGTCAGTCGCAGGCGTGGCGCGAATGAACAGCTCGGAATGCGGCGCCCCATATTTGATGGCGTTCGCGCAAAGGTTGGCCAGCGCACGGCGCAGCAGCATCGGTTCTGCCCAAATCACGCCGCTGCCCTGGGCGTCGATGCTGATCCCGACGTCTGCCGCCGGCCCTTCGAAGTAGTCGGCCATGCGTTCCATTTCGTCGGAGGCGTCCAGTTCCTGGCGTTGGCTCAAGGCACTGGCCGGGTCAGTGCGCGCCAGAAACAGCATGTTGTCGAGCATCCGCGCCAGGCGCTCAAGCTCTTCGACGTTGGAGGCGAGCAGTTGTTGATAGGCTTCGACGCTGCGGTTCTGCTGCAGCGCGACCTGGGTTTCGCCGAGCAGATTGTTGATCGGCGTGCGCAGCTCATGGGCCATATCGGTCGACACCTGACCCAGTTGCACAAAGCCCTTGCCCAAACGGTCGAGCATGGCATTGAGCGCCTCGATCATCGGCAGCAGTTCCCGCGGCGCGCCCTGGCCATCGAGGCGCTCGGTGAGGTTGCCGACGCCGATACCGTGGGCGTGCCGAGCCAGGCGCCGCACGGGCAGCAGGCCGCGATGCACCAGCAAGTAACCGGACAGCGCCAGCAGAATCGCTGCCACGCTGGCGAAGAGGTACACATTGAGCCGGTAGCGGGCGAGCACGGCGGTGCGCTCGGTCATCAGGCGCCCGGTGACCACTTGCAAGCTGCCCATGTCGCCGGAATCGATGGTCGCCGCCAACGCCGCGAAAGGCACGCCATCCACGCCGGGGTAGTGCTGCACGTCGGCCAGGCTCAGCGGATGGTCCATCGCCACCGGCGCCAGCGACGGCATGGCCAGGTTGCCGGGGTTGACCACCAGCAAGGGTTTTTGTCCCGGCGCGCCGATGCTCAACAGGGCTTCGCGATTACCCAGCATGTTCTGGAACAACGCCGGTTTGGTCCTGATGAGCTCCAGCGTATTGCTGTCGTTGAGGAAGGTGCGCAACTGATCGATGCGGTTCACCAGGGCGGCGTCGTCGCGACGGATCAGCTCGTGCTCCAGGTCGCGGTAAAGCGCCACGCCCAACAGGGTCAGCGAGACAAACGCCAGCAAGGCAAACACCAGCGCCAGGCGCAATGTCAGGGAATGGCGAAGGCGGCTCATGGCTGTGTATCGAAGCGGTAGCCGATGCCGCGCACGCTGTGGATCAGCTTGAGCTGGAACGGGTCATCGATTTTCAGGCGCAAGCGGCGCACGGCGACGTCGACGACGTTGGTGTCGCTGTCGAAATTCATGTCCCAGACCCGTGACGCGATCATCGAGCGCGACAGGACCTGGCCCTGGTGCGTGGCGAACAGGTGCAGCAGGGCGAATTCCTTGTTGGTCAGGGTGATCTTCACACCCGCGCGAGTGATGCGGCGCTTGAGTACGTCGATTTGCAGGTCATCCACGTGCAACTGTTCTTCTTCGCGGGTGGGACCACGGCGAGTCAGGGTGCGCAGGCGCGCCACCAGTTCGGCGAAGGAAAAAGGCTTGATCAGGTAATCGTCGGCGCCCAGTTCCAGGCCCTTGATGCGGTCGGCGATGTCATCCCGGGCGGTGAGAAACAGTACCGGCGTGTCGGCTTCCTTGCGCAAACGGCGCAGGACTTCCCAGCCATCCATTTTCGGCATCATCACGTCCAGCACAATGACGTCGAAGTCGTGCTCCAGGGCCAGGTGCAAACCGTCGGCGCCGTTCCGCGCCAGGCTGACGGAGTAACCGAGCTCCTGCAGGCCGTTGAGCAGGTAATTACCCGCTTTGGGTTCGTCTTCGACTACGAGGATGTTCATGGGCGTGTGCCTCAGACAATTGGCGCCAGTGTAGCCGGATCAATGATCATTGGTGCAGCCGCTGCCGTTGACCTGGTAATCCAGCACATGCTCGCGACCCTGGTGGTCCAGGTAGTCGAGCCGCGCCGGAATCAGGCCGCACTGCTGCGAAATGTCGGTGCTGGACAGGACTTTATCAACGTCCATGTGCACGAAGAAACCGGTCTTGTCATGGATCACTGGCGCCGTGGTTGTCTGCGTATCGGCAAACGCCGAGCCGGTGGCGAGGAGGGCGGCGAAACCGAGGATAAACATTTTCATGATAAGTCTCTCTATTCGGGGTTTTGGCTGTCGGCGGATGGCCTGGCAGTGAGTTCAGGTTAACCAGGCGATCCGGACAGCCGACCAACAGTTCAATGACAAAGTTGTAATGAAACGGCCTCGGCGTTAAGGCTGGCGGCCCGAGGCTTCGAGGATCAGGTCGGCGATCTCTTTGGAGTGGGAGACCAGCGACAAGTGGCTCGACGGCAGCTCGATGGTGGTCGCACCCATGCGCTTGGCGAGGAAGCGTTCGAGGTCCGGATTGATGGTCTGGTCGAGGCTGGAGACCGCGTACCACGACGGTTTGCTGTGCCAGGCGGCTGCGGTGGTGCGATCGGTGAACAGGGTCTTGGCGATCGGTTGCTGCACGGCGAACAGTTGCATCGCCTTGTCGTGGGGCACGTCGCTGGCAAAGTACTTGAGGAAGGCGTCCTGCTTCAGGCTGACGAAACCGTCGTGTTCTTCGGTGCCGGCGCGCACGGGCATGGTCGGGTATTTACCTGATAACGCGACGAAATCTTCCCCGGCGTCCGGCGCACGGGCGGCGACGTATACCAGCGAACTGACCTTGGGATTGACCCCGGCTTCACTGACCACGGTGCCGGCGTAGGAGTGGCCGACCAGCACCGTCGGGCCGTCTTGCTGATTGAGTACGCGCTGGGTCGCGGCGACGTCGTCGGCCACCGAGGTCAGCGGGTTTTGTACGGCGGTGACGTGCAGTCCGGCAGCCTGCAACCGCGAGATCACGTCCGCCCAGCTCGAGCCATCGGCCCAGGAGCCGTGCACCAGCACGACGTTGTTGGCCTTGACCGGCGCGATGTCGCTGGCCATGGCGGATCCGGTGCCGAGCATCAACAGGCTGGCGGCGATCAGGCAGAGTTTGCTCAATGGTTTCATGGTATCGACCCTTGTCATCTTCAGTGGGAGGCGTCACCCGGTGTGGGTGACTGACGACGCCACTGTAGGAAGCGAGGGTGCCGGCTACGCTGACAAGTCGATGACAAGTTTGTAATGCAAGGGCTGCCGTATGTCGGGAGCCCGGAACGGTCACCCGCTCGAACACTTCCAAACGAAGACAATTCTTGGGAGTTAGACCATGACCGATGATCTGAGACGAGATGCCCTGGCGGCCTGGTACAAACTCCTCGCACAACCCGAAATTCGCATGGATGTGGAGGAGCAGTACGACGAGTTGCTCAAGGCCGCCGATGAGATGGAGCGCCAAGGGCTGATCAGCAGCGCGGAATGGCGAACCCTGGTGCGCGAGGCCGGAGTGGCTTTTTCCAGTGCGACAGAAGGGGTGGGCAGAGGCACGTAGGGTTCAATCAACGCGCATTGGCCTGTTTTCGGCCTGCTGTGCGAACCATTGCAGAACCAGCGCGCAGGCCGGATCTTCAGGTGTAGGCCAGTAACCGACCGCACGACACCACGGTGAACCACAACGCGATCGATAGCAGCGCCTGGCATTTAGCAATGCCGGGCGCGGCGACGGCGGTGTTCCATTGATGGACTGACCGATAGACGCCGACGTGGAACAGCGCAGCATTGAGGCCGGCCGTCGCAATCAGGCAAAGCTTGAGGATAAAGATGCTGTTGGAGGCGAAGTCATGAGGGTGGGCTGAAAACATCATCAGCCCCGCAGGCACGATCAACAGCAGTGCAGCGACTGACCAGGTCAACAGGTGCCGAGCAAGGTCAGTCACGGCAATGTTTTTCGACAACCCGAGTACCCTCAGATCAAACATCACGACCGAGCCGACCAACACGGCGAACCCGATGATGTGAACCACCTCCACCATCGGATACAGCCACAGGTCGCCGCGCATGGCGGCGCCCAGTTGCGAGTCACCCACCCAGTCCAGCCAGCTGTCCGCATTCGCTTCCACGCCGGTGTTGAGGGTTTGCATCAGCGTAACTCTGTGGTTTTGCCGCCGACCGTGATGCGTTCGGCGCGCAGTTCATCCGGTTTGTTGCGATTCTGGTAGCCGACCACGCTGACCGTGCTGCCGACGCTTAGCATCTCCCGGGAAAGACCACGGTTTTCCATGCGCGAGGGCGGCGCCAATACCACGTTCCAGGTCTTGTCCGGTGTTTTGAGGCGCACGAATCCATGGGGATGGGAGTAACCCGATTCTTCGATCGTGCCGTTCAACTGCAAGGGATTGTCGGAGTCGTATTCACTCCAGCCGTGATGAGCGAACGCTGCGGTTGCCACCAGTATCAGTGACAAACCAATGCCGCCGAGCATGCTTTTCATGACCTGTCTCCTGATGCACGCCATCAATAAACTCAAGTCGCGAAGTCCAGCTGGTTTTTAGAATAGCTCGCCCGTTTTCAGTGATGAATCGTGGGCTCGGGATTAGTGTTTCTGAAAAAGTAACTGCGCGAAAATCAACCGGTTATTCCCCTGTTTTTGATTACCCGGCGCTCAACAGCCAACCCGCCACCCCGCAGCCAAGCACCACCAGCCACGGTGGCAGCTTCCAGAACATCAACGCAACAAGGGCGACCAGCGCCAGAGCGAAGTCTTGCGCGGTGAAAATCGCACTCGTCCAGACCGGTTGATAAAGCGCGGCCAGCAACAAGCCGACCACGGCAGCATTCACCCCGATCAACGCGGCTTGCGCGCCGACGTTGCGACGCAACCGCTCCCAAAACGGCAGAGCGCCCATGATCAACAGGAACGATGGCGCGAAGATCGCCAGCAGGCAGATCAACCCGCCGAGCCAGCCCGACGGCGCAAGGTTCATGGATGCACCGAGGAAAGCGGCGAACGTGAACAGCGGGCCCGGTACGGCCTGCGTGGCGCCATACCCGGCGAGAAACGCTTCATTGCTGACCCAGCCCGAAGGCACCACCTCGGCTTGCAGCAGCGGCAGCACGACGTGGCCGCCACCGAAAACCAGTGAACCGGCCCGGTAGAAGGCATCCACCAAGGCCAGGGTTTGGCTTGGAAAAAGTTGATTCAAGATCGGCAGGCCGATCAGCAGTGCCACGAACAGCGACAACCAGATCGCCCCGGCGCGCCGGCTGAAGGAGATAGGCAAAGGATCGTGCCCATCACGCTGTGCGGGTTTGAACAACAGCAGGCCGGCGACACCGGCGGCGATTATCACCCCGACCTGCGCCCAGGCAGACGGTTCAAACAGGACAACGCCGGCTGAAATCATCATGAAGGTGACGCGCAGCCCATCCGTGCACAGGTTTCGCCCCATGCCCCATACGGCTTGCGCAACCACCGCGACAGCCACCACCTTGAGCCCGTGCAGCGCGCCAGGCGACAGGAGTGCACCGTACCGGGAAAGCCCTAGTGCAAACAGGATCAGGGCAACGGCTGACGGCAACGTAAAACCGGCCCACGCCGCGAGCGCCCCGCGATATCCCGCCCGAGACAGGCCCAGTGCAATGCCGACCTGGCTGCTGGCCGGCCCTGGCAGGAATTGGCACAGCGCTACCAAATCGGCATAACTGTGTTCCGACAGCCAGCGACGCCGTGTGACGAACTCATCCCGGAAATAGCCCAGATGCGCAATGGGGCCGCCGAAAGAGGTCAGCCCGAGGCGCAGGAAAATGATGAACACCGACCATGGGCTACTGCGGCTATCGGCACGGGGATCGTCCATGTACGCGTCTTCCTGAAATGAAGTGATTCAGTGTTGTATGCCGCCATTCTAACCATGGCCTACGCTTATCCTGAGATGGATGTTCATTGATCGGGATATTCGCCCTGATCGACGTTCAACCGGTGCCCCATAAAAACAAAAGTCTCGGGAGAAAACGCATGTTTGCATTGTTACGTCGATCCACCCTTTTGCTCGCGGCTGTCGTCAGCACCGCTGTGCTTGCAACGCCTGCATTTGCGCTGGATACCGTCAAGTTCATGGCTCCCGGTTCGGTGGGCGGCGGTTATGACCAGACCGCACGCGTCTTGGGCAAAGCCTTGATTGAAGCCAACGCCGCCAAATCCGCCACCTTCGAAAACAAGGGGGGTGCAGGGGGGACGCTGGGGCTGGCGCAGTTTGCCAACAGCACCAAAGGCGATCCGAATGCGCTGCTGGTGGTCGGTGCGATCATGGTGACTGGCATCGAGCAGAACAAACCGCAGATTACCTTGAAAGATGTGACGCCAATTGCACGGCTGTTTACCGAATACAACGTGATTGCGGTGCGCAAGGAGTCCGAATTCAAAACCCTGGAGGACCTGCTGAAAGCCTTCAAGGACAAACCGACCAGTATTTCCTGGGGCGGGGGTTCCAAGGGGTCGATCGATCACATCGGCATTGCCGAACTGGCCGCGAAAATGGGCGTTCCGGTCAACAAGGTCAATTACGTTGCCTTCGCGGGCGGAGGGGAAGTGGTTGCCCAGGCATTGGGAGGGCAGATCAAAGTCATCACCGGCGGTTATGCCGAGCTGGGCCAGTACGTCAGGAGTGGTCAGTTCCGTGTGCTCGCCATCGGTGCACCGGAGCGCGTGGCAGGCATCGATGCTCCAACGCTTAAAGAAAGCGGGTATGACGTGATCATCGGCAACTGGCGTGGTGTTTACGGTGCTGCGAATCTCACACCCGGGCAGCGCAAGGAAGTGACCGACGCCGTGGTCGCCGCCGCCAACAGCAAAGTCTGGAAAGACAATATTGAAACCAACAAATGGTCGCCCAACATCCTCACCGGTGACGAGTTCGGTAAATTCGTCGACGCCGAGCACGTGCGGCTGCGGGCGATGCTGGTCGAGGTGGGGCTGGTCAAACCATGAGCCAATCGCGCGCAATCGTGCCAGTGCAACTGGCGATTGGCGTCGGTGTGATCGCCATCAGCGCCGTGCTGGCCTACGGCGCTTTTCTTTTCCCTGACGAGATGGGGTTCGTCATTCTTGGCGCGTACGTCTATCCCTATGCCGTGGCGGTATTCCTCGCGGGCGTAGGCGTGGTACTGAGCTATCAGGCCCTTACCGGCGGTTTTCGCGAACTGGCGGACCACGAAGACGAATCCGCCAAAGTGTTGCCTGGCGGCAAGGCCGGTGTGGCGTGGGTGACGGGGGGGTTGTTGGGGGTGGCGGTGCTGATCAATCTGATCGGATTCGTCCTGGCGGCCGCGCTGTTGTTCGCCTGTTCGGCGCGGGGCTTTGGCAGTCGCCATCCGCTGCGTGATCTCGCCATCGGCATAGCCCTGACGCTACCGATTTACTGGCTGTTCAATGCCGGGCTGGGGGTTTCCCTTCCGCCGCTTGTCAACGCCTGGATCTGATTCGGGCCGCAGGAGATCAACAGGGTGGACATTCTTGCAAGCCTGGCAATGGGTTTTTCCTCGGCCCTGACGCCGATCAATCTGATGTGGGGGTTCATTGGCTGCCTGCTCGGCACCGCCATCGGCGTCTTGCCGGGCATAGGTCCGGCGCTGACCGTGGCGCTGCTGCTGCCGATCACCGCGAAGGTCGATCCCACCGGCGCGCTGATCATGTTCGCCGGCATTTACTATGGCGCGCAGTTCGGCGGTTCCACGACGTCCATTTTGCTTAATACACCCGGGGAATCCTCATCCATGGTCACGGCCCTGGAAGGCAACCTCATGGCCCGCAATGGTCGAGCGGGACCAGCCTTGGCCACGGCGGCCATCGGCTCTTTTGTGGCGGGTACTATCGCCACGGTTCTGCTGACTTTGTTTGCGCCCATCGTGGCAAAACTGGCACTGAAGTTTGGGCCTGCGGAGTATTTCGCGATTCTGGTGCTGTCGTTCACAACGGTGTCTGCGGTGCTCGGGGCGTCCATGTTGCGCGGCTTTGCATCCCTGGGGATTGGCTTGACCGTCGGATTGATCGGGCTGGACTCGACCTCCGGTATCGCTCGCTACACCTTGGGCGTTCCAGAGCTGGTCGATGGCATCGAAGTCGTGCTGGTGGCGGTCGGGTTGTTTGCGGTGGGCGAAGCGCTGTACAGCCTGCTGTATCAGAAGGAAGAGGCAACCGGTCGACACCGCATGTCCTCCTTGTGGATGACGCGCGCCGACTGGAAGCGCTCGGTTCCGGCGTGGCTGCGGGGAACGTTGATCGGTTTTCCCTTCGGGTCGATTCCGGCCGGTGGCGCGGAGATCCCGACGTTCCTGTCCTATTCCACCGAGCGCAAGCTCAGCAAATACCCGAAAGAATTTGCTGCCAGCAAAGGCGAGGGCGCCATCGAGGGCGTTGCCGGCCCTGAAGCGGCGAACAACGCAAGCGCCACCGGCTCGCTGGTGCCGTTGCTGACCCTCGGTATCCCGACATCGGCCACCGCAGCCATCCTGTTGGCCGCCTTCCAGAACTACAACCTGCAACCGGGGCCGCTGCTGTTTGAAACCTCGGGTGAACTGGTCTGGACCCTGGTGGCCTCGCTGTACATCGGCAACGTCATCCTGCTGGTGCTGAACCTGCCGTTGGTGGGGCTGTGGGTCAAACTTCTGCAAATCCCGAGGCCGTACCTGAACGCCGGGATCCTGGTGTTCGCCACCATCGGCGTGTACGGCATGCGTCACTCATCTTTCGACCTGTTGCTGATGCTGGCGATCGGGTGGGGCGGGGTGTTGATGCGCCGATTCGACTTCCCCGTCGCTCCTGTGATCGTGGGCATGCTGCTGGGGCCGATGGCGGAAAAACAACTGCGTAACGCGTTATCGATCAGCGAGGGCGACTGGACGGTGTTTCTGACGCAACCGATTTCCGCTGCGTTTCTGGCGTTGACGTTGCTGGTGCTGCTGGTCCCGCATCTGCTGCACGCCAGGGGCATCAAGTTGCATGAAGATGATTGAGCACGTCAGAGAGGCTAACGAATTCATGTGCGAATCCGGCGAACACCGATCGGTCCTGGTCGATGGAGGGGAACGCCGCTGAAAGTGCGTTCCTGGTAGTTCGAAGCTTGCGAAATCAGACGCGCGATGCTGGTCGGCTTCAACTTGCTGCATTCAGCGCTGGTTATGTCCTTTTGCCGATATCTACTGGCTTGTTAGCGTTAGTCGGCAATCCGCTGGCGCGTTAGAGTCGGGGCACCGTTCCTCGCCACCGCTGGATGCCACCGATGACTCGCCCCCGTTTTTTGCCCGACAACTTCACCCTGACCCTCATCGGCGTGGTCGTTCTCGCCAGCCTGCTGCCTGCCAGCGGCCAGGTCGCGGTCGGTTTTGGCTGGCTGACCAACCTCGCCATTGCCCTGTTGTTTTTCCTGCATGGCGCCAAACTGTCACGTGAATCGATCATTGCCGGTGCCGGCCACTGGCGCCTGCATTTGCTGGTGTTCAGCCTGACGTTCATCCTGTTTCCGCTGATCGGCCTGGCGCTCAAACCCTTGCTCTCGCCGCTGATCGGCGACGAGCTGTACATGGGCATGCTCTACCTCTGCGCGCTGCCCGCCACAGTGCAGTCGGCGATTGCTTTCACGTCCCTGGCTCGCGGGAATATCCCGGCAGCCATTTGCAGCGCGGCGGCCTCCAGCCTGTTCGGGATTCTCCTGACGCCGTTGCTGGTGACGTTGCTGCTGAATGTGCACGGCGAGGGCGGTTCGACGCTCGATGCGATTCTGAAGATCAGCGTGCAACTGTTGCTGCCGTTCATTGCCGGGCAGATCGCCCGACGCTGGATCGGCGCCTGGGTGGCGCGCAACAAGAGCTGGCTCAAGTTCGTCGATCAAGGCTCGATCCTGTTGGTGGTCTACGGTGCATTCAGTGAGGCGGTGATCGAAGGCATCTGGCACCAGATTCCGCTCTGGGAGCTGGCCGGGTTGGTGGTGGTCTGCTGCATCGTGCTGGGCCTGGTATTACTGGCGTCCACCGTGCTGAGCAAAGCCTTCGGCTTCAATCAGGAAGACCGCATCACCATCCTGTTCTGCGGTTCGAAAAAGAGCCTGGCCACCGGCGTGCCGATGGCCCAGGTGTTGTTCGCCGGCAGCACTATCGGCGTGTTGATCCTGCCGTTGATGCTGTTCCATCAGATTCAGTTGATGGTCTGCGCGGTGCTGGCGCAGCGTTATGCCAATCGCCCGGAAACGGTTCCTGAACTCATGGCCCAGGTCGATCCTTGATTTCCGGGCTGGATTGCAAGCTATTGCCCGTCGATAAGGCGAGGCAGCTTCAGCGGGTTGAAATCACGCAGTGCCTCAGGCAACAGCGCATCCGGAAAACCCTGGTAAGCCACCGGGCGCAAGAAGCGTTCGATCGACGTCATGCCCACCGAGGTGAAGCGGCTGTCCGAAGTGGCCGGGAACGGGCCGCCGTGGACGGTGGCGTACGTCACCTCCTGGGGATGGGCAAACGCGTTGACAACGATGCGCCCGGTGCGGCGTTCCAGCACCGGCAGCAGGCGCCGGGCCAGTGGCAAGTCATTTTCTTCCAGGTGCAGCGCGGCGCTGAGCTGGCCTTCGAGCGAGCGAGCAATGGCGATCAGTTCAGCTTCATCCTCGACGGTCACCAGCAGCGCGGATGGACCGAAGACTTCCTGCGAAAGTACCGCTTCGCTCAGGAAGCGTTGGCCGTCGACCTCCAGCAGCGCCGACTGGCCGTCAAAGTCTGCGCTGGGGGCCGAACCTTCGGCGACGCGGCGCGCACCGGCGTCCTCCATTGCGGCCAGACCGTTGAGGTAGGACGCATGGATCCCCGGCGTCAGCATTGTGCGCGCCGAGGCCTCGGCCACGCGTTTCACCATGGCGTCGCGCAGTGCTTCAAGACCCGCACCTTTGATCGCGATCAGCAGGGCGGGCCTGAGGCAGGCTTGCCCGACATTGACCAGCATGCGCTCGATAAAGCCGTCACCGATCTGTGCACCGCGCTCGGCCAGTGCGGCGGGCAGGATGAACGTGGGATTGATGCTGGTCATCTCGGTGAACACCGGAATGGGGTCGGGCCGTAGTTGCGCGCGGCGATACAATGCCATGCCGCCCTGTTCCGAACCGGTAAACGTCACGGCCTTGACCAGCGGATGATCGACCAGGGCTTCGCCGATCGTGTTGCCCATGCCGCGCACCATCGAGAAAACGCCCTCGTGCAACCCGTGGTCCTGCACCGCCTTCTGGATAGCCCGCGCCTGGATTTCCGAAGCGCCCGGATGGGCGTTGTGCGCCTTCAGAATGACGGTCGCGCCAGCGGCCAATGCCGACGCGGTATCGCCACCGGCCACTGAATAGGCGATCGGAAAGTTGCTCGCCCCGAAAATCGCCACCGGGCCGATGGCGATTTTTTGCAACCGATGGTCCATGCGGGGGCGAGGTTGACGATCAGGCTGCGCCGGATCGATGGCCAGTTGCAGGAAGCGGCCTTTGCGCACGACCTCCGCGAACTGGCGAAACTGTGTGGCGGCCCTTGTGGCCTCGCCTTCCAGTTGCGCTTGCGGCAAGCCCGTTTCAAGCGCGGCACGGGCCGCTAGCTCTGCGCGGACTGCTTCAAGATTGTCGGCAATGCTTTCGAGAAACGCCGCGCGCGCAGCGAGCGAGGTGTGGCTGTAACTGTCGAATGCCTCGTCGGCGAGCGTTGCCGCCCGGTGGACTTGCGCCACGCCACCCAGCGCAAAATCCGGTTCGATCAACGTGTTGGTGGCGGGGTTGAGCGCTTTCATCGTCCCTTCAGTGGCAGGGACATCGTGGGCGCCGATCAGCAGGTTTCCTGTGAGTTTCATCAGCGGTTACTCCTGCTGTGCCAGCGTGGCGACGAGTTCTTCCGTGGTCACAATGGCGTGAGCAAAGGTAGGGCCATTCAGCTCGTGGGCAGCGTGCATCATCTCCGGGCGGAAGGCAGCAGTCGCATCACGCACCAGCGTGACGTGGTAACCCAGTTCCGATGCATAGCGGGCAGTCGCTTCGATGCAGGTGTTGGCCAGCAGGCCGACGATGATCACGTGAGTGATGCCTTTCTGCTTCAGGCGAAAATCGAGATCGGTATTGGCAAAGCCGCTGGAGCCCCAATGCTCCTGAACGACGATGTCACCGTCCTTTGGCGCGAAATCCGGATGCCATTCGCCGCCCCATTCCCCGCGAGCGAAGTGGTGCATGTGCATGATCTTGCACTGGGTCGGTGTCGGATGGTCCCAGCCTTCGTAGTCGCCGTGTTCCCAGCGATGGTGCGGTACGATGACCACCGGAATGTCGCGGGCGCGCACTGCGCGGTCGAGGGCGCGCAGGTTGTCGAGCAGGCCGACTTGCTCGGCGATCGGCTTGATCAAGGGGAAGACCTTGCCGTTTTCCGACAGGAAATCGTTGTACGGATCGACCAGCAGGTAAGCGGTCCTGTTGAGCGGATACGGGGCGTTCGACATGACGATGTTCTCCACGAAAAGTTGAGTGACCGGTGCCGGGGACTTGCCTGGGCATCTTGTTGATATGATAATCATAGTAACTGTGAAAGAGGCAAGTCCTATGTCGATAAATACCAGTGTTCCCGACACCCTTTGCCCGATTTCCCGGGCCGAGGCGATCGTGGGCGACCGCTGGACCGTGCTGGTACTGCGTGAGTTGATTATGGGGAGTCATCGCTACGACGAGATCCAGGCGCAGACCGGCGGCACCCCGCAAATGGTCGCTGCACGCTTGAAGAGTCTGGAGGCTGACGGCCTGGTCGAGCGCCGTCTCTACAACGAACGCCCGCCACGCTACGAGTACCACCTGACCGAAAAAGGGCAGGCCTTTTACTCGGTGATACTGGCGCTGCGTGCCTGGGGGGAAACCTGGTGCAAGTCGCCGGAGGAAGGCCTGGCGGTGGTGTACACCCACAAGACCTGTGGCGAGCCCGCAGGGTTAGGACCGCTTTGCGAACATTGCGGTGAGTTGTTGCGTCGGGATGAGCTGATCAGTGAGCAGAGCGAAGCCTACGCCGCAGAACGACATACGCGGCGTGAGGCTTTCAAAGGGAGTCGGGGCCAAGCGTAAGGAGGCTGTAACCGCCCTCCCTGCGCTTGCGAACGAGGAGGGCGTTGTGCAAATGATCAGCGGTGTCAGAACTCCGGCGTGTATTTCACACTGAACATCACGTTGCGCGGATCACCGTAGTTATTGTTGCCATTGATCTGGTTGTACGCCGCCGCAAAGTAGGTCTTGTCAAACAGGTTGTTGGCGTTCATCGCCAGCTCGATTTCCGGCGTGAGCTGGTAACCGACACGGGCGTTCCACACGGTGTAACCCGGTACGTTGACGGAGTGGTCGTAACCAATTGTGTGGGTTTGAGCAACGAAGCCCAGGCCAGTGCTGACACGGCTCCAGTCGCCACTCAACTGGTAGTTGCCCCAGACGCGCAGCATGTGTTTCGGCGTCCACCAGCTGAAGACCTTGCCTTCGTTGTCCGGGTCCTTGAGGTACTTGGTGGTGTTGTAGGTATAACCGGCAAACAGTTGCAGGCCGTCCAGCACTTCGCCGCTGATTTCAGCGTCGAGACCCTGGCTGCGTACTTTGCCGGAAGACTTCGAGCAGTACCAACCGTCGCAGATTTGCCCGCCATCGGTATCGAGCGTTGCACGGTTTTCCTGGTCGTAACGGAACAGGGCCAGGGACGTATTGACCCGTCCCTCCATCAACTCGCCCTTGAGACCCACTTCGTAGTTAGTACCGATAATCGGTTTAACCACCGAGCCGCCGGTATCGCGTTCGGTTTGCGGTGTGAATACGTCGGTGTAGCTGGCATAGACCGCCCATTCGCGGCTCAGGTCATAGACGATGCCAGCGAAAGGGGTCACTTCGCCGTTTTCGTTGCTGGTGCTTTCAGGATCGGCGGTAATACTGGTCGCGTCCTGGCGCCACGATTTGTAGCTGTAGTCGTACCAGCTGACCCGCGAGCCGAGCACCAGGGTCAGCGGATCAATCGGCTTGACCCGCCAGCTGCCGTACAGGCCCTTTTGGCGGATGTCATATTTGCTCGGTGTCCCACGGCCTCCGGGGCTGTTGAGCAGACCGTCGTAACTGATTTCCGGACGATCGTGATCAATGTTGAAGATGTTATCGGTGCCGTCATTGAAGGTTCGGGCAAATTTATCGTCCGAGGTGTACTTGGAATAGTTGCCGCCCACCATGATTTCCTGCCGCATGGACAGGGCTTCGAACTTGCCGGTGAGGTTCATGTCCAGGGCGACTTTGGTGGAATCCAGATCCGTCACGAAGTCAGCGTATTCCACGCCGGTGCCATCGGGTTCGATACCGTTATCGATGGTTTGCACCCGTTGGTTCTTCGCCTTGTTGGTTTCAGTCATGCGCACAGCGCCAACCTTGAAAGCCCAATCGTCATTGAAACGGTGCTCCAGGTCGGTGTAGAGCGTGGTGACATCGATGTCCGAATGGTTCCACTTCGCCCCGGTGTAAGTTTTGCGCGGCAGGTCGACGGGTTTGCCGTCGGCGTAGCGCGGGAAGCCGCGGACATTCGAGCGCGATTCACCGTCGGACTGGCTGACCGCAAAACCCAGGGTCGTGTCCTCGCTCAGATCGAAGTCCAGCGCGCCGTACAGTGAGGTGGTCTCATACCATTCGGAATCGACGAACGAGTGGCTGTTGTCCTGGTCGGCCACCAGGCGGCCGCGCACGGTGCCGGCCTGGTTCAGCGGTCCGCCGGCGTCCAGTTGCAGACCGTAGTGATCCCAGGAGCCGGCCTTGCCGGTGAGGGTGACGGTCGGTGCGTTCTGGCCGCGTTTGCGCACCAGGTTGACGGCGCCACCAGGGCTGCCGGTGCCTTGCAGCAAACCGGACGCGCCACGCAGCACTTCCATGCGATCGAAGAAGATCAGGTCCTGCGTGGCCCAGTTGCCCAGCGCGTAGGTGTTGCGCGGGATCGGCACGCCGTCGTATTGCCAGTCATCGATCTGGAAACCGCGCGAACTGAGGATCAAGCCTCTGCCGACACCTTGAGCACCGACCAGGCCGGTGGTCTTGTTGGCCGCGTCCTTGAGATCGACGATATCCTGATCGTCCATTTGCTTGCGGGTCATCACCGTGACCGACTGCGGGATTTCCTTGAGGGTGTGGGTGCCCTTGCCGATGGTCACCGCTCGCGCGGCGTAAGAGCCTGAGCCTTCGGTGGTGGCGTCGGTGCTGCGTTCGACGATGTTGGTCACGCCCAGTTGCAACGCTGCGCCGCTGTCGGCGGCGGGCTCGACGCTGAAGTTACCTTGTCCGGTCACTCGCAATTGCAGGCCGCTGCCCGCCAACGCCTTTTGCATCGCTTGTTCCGCGGGCATCTGGCCGATCACCGCCGGTGCCTGTTTGCCCCGCACCAGCGAAGGCTCCAATGAAACGATATGGCCGCTCTGGCTGGCGATGGCATTCAGCGTGCTGGCGAGTGGGCCGGCCGGCAGGTTGAACGTCAGGTCTTGGGCCTGTGACAGGGCAGGGCTCGCCAGGGTTGCCAGGGCGACAGCGGCGGAAAGGGCATGGGGCCATGGGTTGAACACAGCGTTCTCCTGAAAATGTGAAAGTGTCAGGAGATAGGTGGGACGAGAAATGAAAACCGGACACGAATGAGAGCGATTTGCAAAAAAAAGTGGTTCAGCCAGGTTATTTCGGACGAATCAGCGTCAGCCACGGGCTGTAGCGATCCACGCGAATCGGCAGTGTTTCTGCCAGCGCCGTGAACACCCGATCGGGATCGTTCAACGGGAATACGCCCTGGACGCGCAAACCGCGAACCTCGGGCGCCACTCGGACGAAACCCCTGCTGTAAGGACGTAGCGCGTCGACCACTTGCTCCAGAGGTTCGTCCAGCACATTCAATCGGCCGCTGAGCCAATCGGCGCGATGACGCTGATCGCCAGCCACCGGGGCAATTTTCCCTTCATACAACAAGGCCGATTGGCCTTCCTGCAGGTCAAGCGTCGCACCGTCGAACAGACGGGCTTCGACCGAATGCTGCAGCACCACGACGCGAGTCGCGTCTTGTTCCTGAGCCACCAGGAATCGGGTGCCCAGCGCACGTATTTCACCCTGGGCAGTGCGCACGCGCAGCGGACGCGTGGGGTCGGCTGTGACCTGAATCACCAATTCGCCGTGGCGCAGAATCACCAGCCTTTGCTGGTCATCGAAGCGCAGATCCACCGCACTGTCGGCATTCAGGCTCAGGCGGCTGCCGTCGGTCAGCGTGAAGTCCTGGCGCTGGCCGCGGACGGTGTGCAGGTCCGCCAGCAGCGAGTCACCCAGCGGGCTGCGAACACCCAGCCATGCGCCGCCGCCCAGCAGGCCCAGGCCGACGATCACGCGCAGCGCATCGCGGCGTGAACCGTGGGGTTGCAGCAGCAGTTGCCGCGCTTCGTCGGCCTGACCGGGCAGGCGCCGATCCAGCGCACGAATGGTGTTGAAGGAAGCCCCGAGGCGCTCTTGCAATGTCGCCCAGGCCCGGGCGTGGGCGGGATCCATCGCCAGCCATGCGTTGAACCGTTCTTGCAGTGCGGCATCGGGCTTGCCGGCACGAAGGCTCACCATCCAGTCGATGGCCTGCTCGCTGACCGGATCGAGACGCGGCGTGCTCATGGCGCCAACTCGCTCAGGTAGCACTGACTCAATGCCTGTTTCATGTAACGGCTGACCGTGCGCTCCGACAGCTCCAGTTTTTGCGCAATCGCCACGTAGCTCAAACCGTCCAGCTGGCTGTAGAGGAACGTGGCTTTGACGACTATTGGCAAGCCGTCGAGCGCCCGGTCGATGGCAACCAGGGCTTCGATCAACTGCAACTGTTCTTCAGGGGAAGGGGCGAACGCTTCGGGCAGCGTGGACAGGCGTTCGAGGTAGGCCAGTTCCAGCTTGCGCCGGCGATGACGATCAAAGATCAGGCGTCGGGCAATGGTCGAGAGGTAAGCGCGAGGTTGTTCGATGCTGTCCGGGTCTACCCGGGCAGTCAGCATCTGGCAAAACGTATCGGCGGCGGTGTCCTCAGCGTCCGCGTGATTGCGCAGTCGCCGCTGGATATGCTGCAGCAGCCAGCGATGATGGTCGCTGAAAAAGAAGCCCAGCTTGCTGGTCGGAGGAGGTTGCACCGGTTGGTTTTCCAGATGTTAGTGTGAATCGTTCTCAATACTACCTTTGAGATGATGGCCACTGCAATCTCTGACTTCGCCAACGGAGCGGGCACTTCTTTGGTTCAACGATCCGCCAGTTCTTCCAGCAGGTCTGCTGAAGGAACGAAAAACAGGCCTCCGGTGACCGCCGTGCTGAAATCGAGCAGACGGTCGTAATTGCCCGCCGGTCTGCCGACAAACATGTTCTCGAGCATCAGCTCAAGCGGGGCGGGCGAGCGCGCATAGCCGATGAAATACGTGCCGAATTCACCGGCGCCGGGGCGCCCAAAGGGCATGTTGTCGCGCAGGATTTTCACTTCCTGCCCGTCCTGGGTAATCGTCGTCAGGGCGCTGTGCGAGGAGGTCGGCTTGACTGAATCATCGAGTTCGATATCGGACAACTTGGTGCGCCCGATAACCCGTTCCTGAGCCTCGACGGACAACGCGTTCCAGGCCGTCATGTTGTGCAGGTACTTTTGCACCAGCACATAACTGCCTGCGGTGAACGACGGATCTTCGTTACCCACGAGCGTGAAGTCGACCGCCCTGCGACCGACCGGGTTTTCGGTGCCATCCACGAAACCGATGATGCTGCGCATATCGAAATAGCGGAAACCCTGGACTTCATCGACGACCGAAACCGCCTCTCCAAGCGATGACAGTAACTGCGTCGCCAGTTCGAAGCAGAGGTCCATCTGGTCGGCACGGATGTGCAGCAAAATGTCGCCCGGCGTTGCCACGGCGCGGCGTCCCTCTACGCCAAATTCGCGAAAGGCGTGCAGTGAGGCCGGGCGCGGATTGCCGAACAAAGCGTCCCACGCCGTGGACCCAAAACCGCAGACACACGACAGGTTGCCGGAGGGGACGCGTTTGCCAACCGATCGTGTCAGGGACGCGACATCGGCGCACCAGGCCCGGACTTTCCCGGCAGCGTCACTGCCAGGCGCCAGGGTTGCCACGATAAAAATCGCGCTGCTGGTAATGGGGTTGCAGATGGCTTGGGGCTCAGGCGTTTGGTTATCCATTGGCATCCACGCTGTCCGGGTGAGTTGCCACACTCTAGCGTTCTCGCGAGTGGAGTGAAATACATGCGTTCGGCCTGTCACCGGGCGCTTTTAATGTATCGTCTGCTCCAAAGGATTTAGGCCCACGTACGGAGACAGCATGACCCTGACCGCCGAAACACTGATCGAAATCGCGATGACCAACCCGGCCAACGCCGAGATTGCCAGGCGCTTGCCTGCGCTCGGGCTGAGCCAGTGCATGCTGACGGCGGGCTGCCTGTTTCAAGCGGTATGGAATCATCAGTCCGGCCGGCCTGCCGCGTGGGGCATTAAGGATTACGACGTTTTTTACTTTGATGAAGACGAATCGTGGGACGCCGAAAACGAAGTCATCCTGGCGGCGCGAGCGCTTTTTCACGACCTCGACGCGACGATCGAAATCAAGAATCAGGCACGGGTTCATCGTTGGTACACACAGCGATTTGGCGTGGAGTATCCGCAATTGCGCTCAGCGAAGGATGGCATCGATCGGTATCTGATTGCAGGGACGTGCATCGGTCTCGATGTGGTGAGCGGCGAGGTGTATGCGCCTTACGGTTTGAGCGATGTCGAGGCAGGACTGCTACGGATCAATCCGGTCATGCATGAAACTGACTTGTTTACTCACAAGGCTGAAAGTTATCGGGCTCGATGGCCTTGGCTGACGATTGTCTGCGCTGACGCTGTCCCTGATTGAAATAAAAGGGGACAGGGCTCGAATACCCCATCCCCGTCATCACATAACAATCAGAACTTGAACGCCTGGCGTCCAACCAGCAGCCAGCGGCCTTTCTGTTTCTGCCAGATCTGGAAGTTTTCGATCTCGGTTGGAATCACTTCAGTGCCTTTCAATGCCTGTGCCGAGAAATGGTTGCGAACCAGGGCGACGTCACCGGACAGGGTGATGGTCTGGTTTTGCATCTCCAGGGTTTTGAAGGCGCTTCGCCCGGTTTCGATGTCGGCGATGTATTCCTGTTTGTTCTGGATCTTCCCGCTGGAATGCCCGTAGGTCAGGTTCTCGGCGGTCAGTGCGTTCAGTTCGGGAATGTTCTTTTTCAGCATGGCTTGGGTCAGGTGGTCGACGGCCTGCGCCACGTCTTTCTCAGCGGAGGACGGAGTCGCTGCGACGTAGCCACTGAACAGGCACAGAAAACCAATCAGCACTTTCATTTTTTTCATGGGTGTTTCCTTGTTGTTGTGGGTGATCGAGTGATGGACCTTAAACGGCATTCATCAGTCGTCGTACAACCTAGCATGCACGGATGAAAAAACGAACTTGCGGACCGGGGTTTTCTCGAAGTTATGGAGATGTTCATGCGCGAAGCCGCCGGGGTGCTCTGTTGAACGAGCTGAATCAGACCTACATTGGTTGCGCCGGGTGGAGCCTTCCTCGTGACTGCTGGCCATCGTTTGCTGTCGATGGCACGCACTTGCAGCGGTATGCGTCACAACTGACGGCCGTTGAAATCAACAGCTCGTTTTATCGCCCGCATCGGCCGCAGACCTATCTACGCTGGGCGCAGTCGGTCCCGGCCGCCTTTCGCTTTTCGGTGAAGATGCCCAAGCTCATCACCCATGTGCACCGCCTGCAGGGCTGTGAGCTGTTGCTGGACGAATTTCTGGCCCAGTGCACCGCGCTGGGTGAGTCTTTAGGTTGCATTCTGGTGCAGTTACCGCCATCGCTGGCTTACGAGGAGGGCGTCGCTTCGGCGTTTTTCGCGGCGTTGCGCCTGCGTTATGCCGGGCCGGTGGTGCTTGAACCCCGGCATGAAAGCTGGCGGGACGCGGAAGAATTGTTGAACGAGCAGAAAGTCGGCCGGGTGGCTGCCGACCCATCGCCCCTTGCCGGTGGCGAGAGGCCGGGTGGCTGGCCGGGCATTCAATACTGGCGCTGGCACGGTTCGCCGCGCATCTATCACAGTAATTACGACCCGAGCCGACTGGAGGCGCTGGCGCAGCAGGTGCGGAACGCGGAGCAGGCGGGCGCCGTCAGCTGGTGCATCTTTGATAACACCGCCAGTGGTTTTGCGCTGGGCAATGCGTTGACCCTGCAAGCGCTTCTGGGCTGCAAGGCTCAAGCGGTATCCAACCTGTGAGTCACTCAAATCATGCAGGCAAACCCACATCCCCCGATACGAACTGGCGCTGCTGATCCTGCTGGTATTGATCGTCGTGGCGTTCGGCCTCTCTCCCCGCAGTCGAGTTGTTACGGGTTACTGCTGGTTTCCCTTCGCGGCAAAACGCAAAAGGCGCCGATGACGACCGCATGTCGTAAAAGCGCGAGCGCATCGAAATAGCCTTCAATTCCCCTCTGCCGCAGTCGATAGCCTGTTCAGAAGCCATTTGCGAATGGCTGTAGCCAACTGACAGGGGACTCACAGAGTGTCGATAAAACTACGTTTGATCCTGCTGATAGGCACCGGTCTGCTCACGGCTTTGATCATGAGCCTGGTCAGTTACCTGGGAAACTCGCAAATGGCGACCGCGGTGAACGACAACGAGGTCAGCATGGCCGCGCTGCGCAATCACCTCGAAGCGGACATGATGCACGACGCGTTACGCGCCGACGTGCTGTCGGCGATGCTGGTCGGCCTGGGCAAAAGCACCAGCACCCCTGCCGAAGTGCGCAGTTCCATCGAGGAGCACGCGTCGCACTTTCGTGAAGTGCTGGGTGAAAACCTCAAACTGCCGGTCAACGACACCATCAAGGCCGGCTTGAACAAGATCAAACCCAGCCTTGATACCTACATCAGCGCCGCCGAGCGCATTGTCGGGCTGGCCCTGCAAAATCCGGATGCGGCACAAAAAGAGCTGGGCAACTTCAACACCGCCTTCAGCCAGCTGGAAGACCAGATGGCAGCCCTCAGCGAGCTGATCGAAACCAACACCCAGCAAACCAGCGCAGGCACTCAGCAGGCCATCAGTGACGCCAACCTCACGCTCGGTATTGTGCTTGTCGCCAGTCTGTTGCTGTTGCTCGTCCAGGGACGCTGGGTGATTTTGAGCATCATGGGGCCGTTGCAAACCGCCAGCCGCATTGCCGAGAGCATCGCCCACGGCAACCTGAGCGAACCGATTGCCGAGCCCACCCGCAAGGACGAAGCCAGCGCACTGATCCGCAGCCTGGCGACCATGCAGCGCGATCTGCGCGGCATGATCGAAGTGGTGCGCAGCAACGCCCATGGCGTCAGTGGTATGAGCGCGCAGTTGAGCAATGGTTGCCACGAAGTCGCCGACAGCAGCCAGCAGCAAAGCGCCGCCGCCACTACCATGGCCGCCGCCGCGAGTGAAATGACTGCGAGCATCGAAGACATCACTCGCCACGCCGAGCGTGCGCTGAACATGGCCAACCAGGCCGAGGCACTGGCCAAGAATGGCGGTCGGGTGATCCATCAGGTGGTCAACGACATGGACGGGATTGCGCGATCAGCCCAGCAGTCCGCTCAGGTCATCCGCACGCTGGACAAGGAATCCGAGGGCATTTTCAGCATCATTCAGGTGATCAAGGGCATCGCCGATCAAACCAACCTGCTGGCGTTGAATGCCGCCATCGAGGCCGCGCGGGCCGGGGAGCAGGGGCGCGGGTTTGCCGTGGTGGCCGACGAAGTCCGCAGCCTGGCGGGGCGCACCAGCGCTTCCACCCAGGAAATCGCCACGATGGTTGCGCGCATCCAGCAAAGCACCCGCGAGGCGGTCACCAGCATGGAGGCGGGCGTGGCCCAGGTCGACAAAGGCATGGCCGTGACTGCCGACGTCGAACGGGCCATCCGCGAAATCCTCGAAGCCACGCTGAACACCACGCAACTGGTGAACGACATCTCCCGCACGATCGGCGAGCAGAGCCTGGCCAGCAATGAAATCGCGCATCAGGTGGAGGTAATTGCGGGCATGTCGGAAGGCAACAGCAAGGTCATTGGCCAGACGGCTTCGACCACGGATGATTTGTCGGCGCTGGCGGGTAAGCTTTCGCAGTCGGTGGATCGGTTTCGGTTGTGAAGCCCATTCAACATTGATCTCGCCTGACCGGGCGCCATCGCGAGCAGGCTCGCCACATTTTTATCTTTGTCGTACACGGTATTAATGTGCACAGGAGATCCAATGTGGGAGCGAGCCTGCTCGCGATGGCGTCAGATCAGTCAAAGCTGAACTACGGCTTAAAGATACTTATCCGTCACAGCCCCCTCCGAAGCACTCGACACCGTCTTCGCATACTTCGCCAACACCCCGCGTTTGTACTTCGATTCCGGCCGCACCCAGCGCGTCTTGCGCTCGGCCATTTCAGCATCGGAAACGTCAACGGTGATCTGCCGGCTTTCGGCATCGATGGTGATTTTGTCGCCGTCTTCGATCAACGCAATCGGCCCGCCATCAAAGGCTTCCGGCGTGATGTGCCCCACCACGAATCCGTGCGAACCACCGGAGAAACGGCCGTCGGTGATCAGCGCAACGTCCTTGCCCAGGCCTTTGCCCATGACCGCCGACGTCGGCGAGAGCATTTCGCGCATGCCGGGGCCGCCCTTGGGCCCTTCGTAACGGATCACGATCACGTCACCGGCTTTCACTTCGCCATTCAGAATGCCGGCCAGCGCACCTTCCTCACCGTGATAGACCCGCGCCGTGCCTTCAAAACGCAGGCCTTCCTTACCGGTGATCTTGGCCACCGCGCCAGTCGGCGAAAGGTTGCCGCGCAGCACGACCAGGTGGGAATCCTTTTTGACCGGCTGGTCGAAGGGCAGAATCACATCCTGACCTTCAGGGTAATCCGCCACGTTTTCGAGGTTCTCCGCGAGGGTCTTGCCGGTCACGGTCATGGCATCGCCATGCAACATGCCCGCCGCGAGCATGCGCTTCATCAGTGGTTGAATACCGCCGATGGCGACCAGTTCGCTCATCATGTATTGGCCGCTGGGGCGCAGATCGGCCACCACCGGCGACACCTTGCCCAGCTCGACAAAATCATCCAGCGTCAGCTCGACATCCACCGCGTGCGCCATGGCCAGCAGATGCAGCACCGCATTGGTCGAGCCGGCGAGGGCGATCACCACCCGAATCGCATTTTCGAAGGCTTTGCGGGTCATGATGTCCCGGGGTTTGAGGTCCAGCTTCAGCAGCTCCATGACCTGCTGGCCAGCGCGGAAACTGTCCGAGGCCTTGTCGCTGCCGACGGCGTCCTGGGAGCTGGAACCGGGCAGGCTCATGCCCAATGCTTCAATGGCCGAAGCCATGGTGTTGGCCGTGTACATCCCGCCGCAGGAACCGGCGCCGGGTATCGCCACTTCCTCGATCTGCTTGACCTGGATTTCGTTGATGTCACCGCGCGCATTCTGGCCCACGGCTTCGAACACGGAAATGATGTCGGTGTGGCCGGCGCCCGGGCGGATCGTTCCGCCATAGACGAAGATGGAAGGGCGATTCAGCCGCGCCATGCCGATCAGGCAGCCCGGCATGTTCTTGTCGCAACCGCCCACCGTCACCAGTCCGTCAAATCCTTCACAACCGGCCACCACTTCGATTGAATCGGCAATGACCTCCCGTGACACCAGCGAATACTTCATGCCCTCCGTGCCGTTGGCGATGCCGTCGGAAATGGTGATGGTGTTGAAAATCACGCCCTTGGCCCCGGCGGCATTCGCGCCTTTTTCAGCCTCGATCGCCAGCTTGTCGATGTGCATGTTGCACGGCGTCACCATCGCCCAGGTCGAGGCGATGCCGATCTGCGGCTTCTTGAAGTCCTCGTCCGTGAAACCCACGGCGCGCAACATCGAACGGCCGGGCGCGCGCTCCACGCCGTCGACCACTTGAGAGGAATATTTGCGCAGGTTGTCTTTATCGCTCATGACTGCTCCTCACCGGCTCGCCGAGAAAATCACGATGAGTATAGTGGCCTCGGCGTCTATGCTCGGACTATCAGGTCGGGAACAGACGCGCGGGTTTGCGATGTCGTGATATTCTTCGCCCCAACTTGGTTTGACCTATTCAGTTTGCGCGTCCACAGACGCGCCAACAGAATCACTGTCGCTCAAGTAGCTGAAGCCAATAAAGATAAAAAGTCAGTTCAGAAGGGACATATAAACTGAGGTCGATGGAACACGTCGGCCTTGTGTGCCCACCCTCCAGTCTTCATGTGCGAGTACCCACGACATCCTGCCTGAATGCCGTAAAACAAGGGCTTGTGAGTGAAGATGGAAGGGCGGATGGCGTTTATCAAAGGTGCTACAGATGTTTAAGAAAATGAACACGGCCCTGCTGGGGCTGGCTTTGTCGATGGGGATCACGTCCGTTCACGCGGAAGAGGCAAAGAAAGTCGATGTATTGCTCATCGGCGGCGGCATCATGAGCGCGACCCTCGGTGTCTGGCTCAACGAGCTGGAACCTGGCACTTCGATGGAAATGATCGAGCGCCTCGACGGCGTCGCCCTGGAAAGCTCCAACGGCTGGAACAATGCCGGTACCGGTCACTCTGCCCTGGCCGAGTTGAACTACACACCGGAAGACGACAAAGGCAACGTCTCGATCCCGAAAGCCGTTGAAATCAACGAAGCGTTCCAGATTTCCCGTCAGTTCTGGGCCTGGCAGGTTCAGCAAGGCGTGCTGAAGAACCCGCGTTCGTTCATCAACTCCACACCGCACATGAGCTTTGTGTGGGGCGATGACAACATCAAGTTCCTGAAAAAGCGCTACGAAGCCCTGCAAGCGAGCCCGCTGTTCGCCGGCATGCAGTATTCGGAAGACCCGGCGCAGATCGCCAAGTGGGTCCCGCTGATGATGGAAGGGCGCGACCCGAACCAGAAAATCGCGGCCACCTGGTCCCCGATCGGCACCGACGTGAACTTCGGCGAGATCACCCGCCAGTTCGTTGCGCACCTGCAAACGACCCCGAAATTCGACTTGAAACTGTCTAGCGAAGTGCAAGACATCACCAAGAACGAAGACGGCACCTGGCGCGTCAGCTACAAGAACCTGAAAGACGGCACTAAATCCGAAACCGACGCCAAGTTCGTGTTCATCGGCGCGGGCGGCGGTGCCCTGCACCTGCTGCAGAAGTCCGGCATTCCTGAAGCCAAGGAATACGCAGGCTTCCCGGTCGGCGGCTCGTTCCTCGTGACCGAGAACCCGACCATCGCCGAGCAACATCTGGCCAAGGCGTACGGCAAGGCCTCCGTTGGCGCTCCGCCAATGTCGGTTCCGCACCTGGACACCCGTGTCCTGGACGGCAAGCGCGTCATCCTGTTTGGCCCATTCGCGACCTTCAGCACCAAGTTCCTCAAGGAAGGCTCGTACCTGGACCTGCTGACCACGACCACCACGCACAACGTGTGGCCAATGACCAAGGTCGGCATCAAGGAATACCCGCTGGTCGAGTACCTCGCCGGCCAACTGATGCTGTCGGATGAAGACCGCCTCAACGCCCTGAAAGAATACTTCCCGAACGCCAAGGCTGAAGACTGGCGCCTGTGGCAAGCCGGCCAGCGCGTGCAAATCATCAAGCGTGATGAAGCGGCCGGTGGCGTGCTGAAACTGGGCACCGAAATCGTGGCTTCCGCTGACGGCTCCATCGCCGGTCTGCTGGGCGCTTCGCCGGGTGCCTCGACTGCTGCGCCGATCATGCTGACCGTGCTGCAGAAAGTGTTCAAGGACAAGGTGGCTTCGCCTGCCTGGCAGGAAAAGCTGCACCAGATCGTGCCGAGCTACGGCACTCAGCTGAATGGCAGCCCTGAAAAAGTGGCTGAAGAGTGGGCCTACACCGCCAAGGTGTTGCAGCTGACTCCACCGCCTGCAATCGGTCAGGTGGCGGCTCCGGCTGCTGCTCCGGCCGAGGCGCCAAAGGCACCGAAAGCCAACGCTGCGAGCGATATGGCTCTGTAACCAGAGGCGTAATCGAAAAGCCCACTGAACCGATGACGGTCAGTGGGCTTTTTTGTGAACGGGAGTTTCAAACGGAAAGACCGGCATGTCGCTTGCAAACCCTCTACCTTGATCTTTACTAGTACTGAATCTGCGAGCGTTGCCTTACAAAATATGCCTTCAATATCAAGGTTTAAACACGCCTCTTGAAGTTCAGTCATGATCTTTTTCTGATCTGCACAGAAAACCCACAAGGATGACGAAGCAATGAAAGAGAACGTGGCGGCCGTTATCCGAAAACTCATCTCGCCTTCAATGCGGTATGAGATACGGAACGCTGCAAACTGGTGGCAAGACATCCTTGGACGGGCGTGTGTCTGGCGCTGGGAGGTTGCCAGGTTCAGGCTGCAGAAGGACAGCCCTTACGAGATTCTCTATATCGGAAGGAAACAGCAGCGGGAGATGGCCAAGCTGCTCATCGGCGGGAAAAATATCCCTGTGACTGACGGCGAGCCGGTAGCCGCCGCGTCGAATCATGTGGTGGTGGTCAGTGAAGTGCGGACCCCGGGGGCTTTGTCTGTTCCCTTGTACCTGAGTGCTGTCGTTCCGTTGGGGCGATCGATCGAAGACATCACCGCAAAGTACGACAGTGAATTGCGCCGAAACATCCGCAAGAACCGACCGCTCTATCACATGAGGCCGGCGCTGCTGGATGAAGAAATTGCACAGGCCGACAGGGACATGCTGCGGCCTTATGCCCTGGCGAGGCAAGGCATCCACGCTGCGCAATTTCCGACCGAGGAAGTGTTCAGGATAGCCAGGACTGTCGGGCGGCTTGACCTTATCGAGCGGGAGGGCGAGGTGATTGGCTGTCACCTTGGCTGCGTCGTGACGCGTGGCGGAAAACGCTACTGGAGCACGCTGCGCTTCGGATACACCGAGGCGATTTTTTCAGATGCCAAACGGCTGGGCGAAGTCAATGCGATTACCACGTTCATGGCGCTTGAATCGGCGATCAATGAAGGCTTCGATTATTACGACATCGGTCTTTGCGTGGCACGACCTGATGATGGACTGCTGAGATGGAAAAGAAGGCGCGGCGGTGACGTTGATTCCCTGGGTAACCACGCTTACATGTTTCTGCATCTGCCCAAGACCGGTGTCGCCAGATTCCTGTGGGACACGCCGCTTTTCGCTGCCGAAGGAAAGGAATTGACCCTCCACCTTGGCTTGCCTGACGGGCCCAGCGATGAAGAAGCCGCCAGCCGCTATCATGAAATGGTATTCGGCGGGCTGCACAAGATTTATCTCTACTGCGCCCAGAATTCGGGCGAACAGTTCCTCGAAACCTTGCGCAGTCGCTACGCTAACTTGCAGACCCCACCCGTTATGGAAAGGATTCCATCCAGCTGAGTATTTTTCAGGACACTCTGTCCTGAAGGGAGGACTTTTCATGGAAAGCGATGTCTCGCCAATCACTGCTTCGCCCGCAGGCAATCGAAGGAAATGGACCCTTGCTGCCTACAGGCACATGGCGAGGAAAAGACTTGCGCGCAAGGCAGAGATCAACCTGAAAAGCCTGGCGGTCAAACGCTGGGACGTTGCGCCGGGTGGCGTATCGTATTCTCCACCCGCTTTCTTCCTGCCCGGTCAAATGGAACGGGTGACGGGATGGGAGGCAAAGCGCTTTTACCCGTTCGAGCATCCCGCGCGCACGATGGAAGGGCTGGGTGAAGTGGTCCAAGGCCCGACACGGGGTTACTTGCTCGAGAATGTCTGGCTGATCGATGGAGCGCTCTACAAGGACAACGCAAGTTTCTGGTTGTCTCTGAAACCTGGCAGGTTTCCGCGCATTGTCGTGGAGAACGAGATCGACCGCGGGGCCGTCTTCTGCACGCAAAATGGAAACACCTGGTTCGGCACGCGGTTGATGGAAGACTTCCCGACCTATCCATTGGCCTGCGACGAGGGCATCCCGGTGACCACCGCGCCCTCCGCGCGGTTTCCTCTGTCTGCCCAGACCCTCGCGTACGAAGACTGGCTGGGCATGAAGCCCGTCCGCTTGAACGGCGCGTTTTTTCATGAGCTCGTGCTGTTCGACGATTTCAGCAACAACCAAAGCAGGCACCTGCGTTACCGGGCCATGGGTGAAAAGCTGCTGTCGCACGTGAGTCACGAGGATCACCCAGGCGTGTTCATTCTTCGCGGTAGCGCCGGTGACTTGCGCCTTTTGCGCAACGAACTCGAGATCGCCGAACATCTGCGCAAGACTCGAGGGTTTCGCGTACTCGACCCTTTGAAAACCGACGTCCCGACCATCGTGGCCACCTGCGCCGGAGCGCGGACCGTGATCGGGGTCGAAGGCAGTCAGCTGGTACATGGCGTCAATGTGCTGCAGAAGGGAGGTTCGTTGCTGACGCTGCAGCCACCGAACCGCTTCGTCAGTTATTTCAAATACCTGACGGATCGTGACCAGCAGAACTTTGGTTTTGTGGTCGGAACGCCTGAGGGCGATGGCTTCAAAATCGATATTGAAGAGGTGGAGCGCACACTCGACCTGTTTCCTTCATGACGGCTGCCATTGCCTGCTGATCCGTATTTTTTTACCCGATCTGCCACTTTCGTAACGATGGGGGCAGATCTACAGTCGAGGACGCCTCTTCAGGGAACCTCTGGTCATGTACAGCCTGCTTGCTCGCCCGGGCACCGCTCGCCACTTCCACGACCGTGTCTACGCCGGCGACATCCTGCTTGCCGCGGATTTACCGGCAATGAACGCGCTGGTCGGGTTCACCCGTGCATTCGTCGAAGACGCGCTGCATCCCTGGCTGCCACAACATATCCATCGCCACTTGAACCACGAACAGCAGACAGTCCTGTTCGCCAAATGCCAGAACGAATTCGCTCGCTCGGCCGAGATCCAGCGTCTATGGCACGCCGTCATCGAACAGCTCGGGTTGACCCCGGATTCTCTGGCGTGTGATCGATTGCACCTGCGTTTCCAGCCCCATCGGGAACCCGAGCAGCTCACCCCACGCGCCCGCACCACGGCCACCATCGCCTTCCACCGCGACACATGGGGCTCGAACCTGTACGCGCAGACCAACTGGTGGGCGCCGGTTTATCCGGTCACGGCCGGGCGGACGTTCGCGTTATACCCCGGCCTGTGGCAACGGCCGCTGCTCAACTCGAGTGTCACCTTCGATATGCGTGCCATTCTGCAGCGCTCCCATCAGGATGGGCGCAATGCGGTGGACGCCGACGAGGCCATCCCGCACCTGCTGGAGGCGATTGATTCGGAGGAGGGGATTGCCGTCGAGATCGAGCCGGGCAGCCTCATCGCCTTTTCCGGGGCTCATGCCCATGCCGGCGTCGGCAACAGCACCGGCCTGACGCGGATCTCGTTCGAGACGCGCTCGGTCCTGATCGCCGATGTGATGGCCGGGTTGGGCGCCCCCAACATCGACGGTTACGCGCCGTGGCAGACGCCGGGGTTGTTTCGCCGGATGAGCGATGGGAAACGCCTGAGCGAAATTCTTGGCTGCGGGGTGATCGAGCGCTATTCGCGGCCAGCTTGAAAAAGCGTTGCGAATGGGGCTAGATCCATCCCACTTGCCGCCTCGCCAGGATCTGTTTATGCCGCTGAGTTTTCACAAGATGCACGCCAATGGCGATGACTTCGTGATTGTCGACGCACGAAACTCCGCCAACCCAGTGACCAGCGCCATCGCTCGGCGAATGGGCGATCGCAACCGAGGCATCGGATTCAATCAGCTCGCGGTGCTACTCGATTGCGATGACGCCGCCGCACGCCTGGAGTTCTGGAACGCCGATGGCTCGCCGCTGGATGTGTGTGGCAGCGCAACCCGCGGTGCCGCGGACAGGCTGATGCGTGAAGCCAATTCCACCTCGATAGCGCTCCGCACCAACCGTGGATTGCTGAGCTGTGAACGAACCTCCACCGGCGCCATTTCGGTCAGCATGGGAGCGCCGCTTTTTACCTGGTCGGATGTTCCTTTGGCTCAGGAAATGGACACGCTCGTGCTGCCTCTGGAAGGTGGCCCGACCGCATGCAGCATGGGCAATCCGCATTGCACTTTTTTTGTGGATGATCTGACGGCGATTGATATCGCGGCAATTGGCCC
>LNAP01000190.1_pt1 | contig 70968 bp, 66 predicted proteins | sample 602601 | NCBI WGS metagenome assembly LNAP01 (sample SAMN02440304, study PRJNA202911) | soil metagenome | biome: Subtropical and temperate rainforests or woodlands; isolation source: soil samples (1 kg each in a 20% v/v slurry with milli Q water) were... ...
AGCACGCGACCAGTGCCGTGGCGATCGAGCAGTTCGCGGACCAGGCGGGCGCTGGCTTCGATGTCGCCCTCGTTGACGGCGGCGAGCAGGGCTTCGCCTTCGTTGCCGAGGAAGTTGTGGATGGTCTTGTGCGCTTCGGGCGACAGGCGTCCTTTATCCAGCAGTTCCTGCACGGCTTCGGCCACCGGACGATAGTTTTCGCTCTCGGCGCGGAAGGCGGCCAGGTCGTGGAAACGGTTCGGGTCGAGCAGGCGCAGACGGGCGAAGTGGCTGTCCTGGCCCAGTTGTTCCGGGGTGGCGGTGAGCAGCAGGACGCCGGGGATCACCTCGGCCAGCTGTTCCACCAGCGCGTATTCCGGGCTGACCTGGTCTTCGTGCCACACCAGGTGGTGGGCTTCGTCGACCACCATCAGGTCCCAGCCGGCGGCGAACAGCGCGTCCTGGGCCTTCTCGTCGTCCACCAGCCATTCCAGGGCCACCAGGGCGAGCTGGGTGTCCTCGAAGGGGTTGGCGGCATCGCTTTCGATAAAACGTTCTTCGTCGAACAGCGCGACCTGCAGGTTGAAGCGCCGGCGCATTTCCACCAGCCACTGGTGCTGCAGGTTCTCCGGGACCAGGATCAGCACGCGGCTGGCGCGGCCCGACAGCAGCTGGCGATGGATCACCAGGCCGGCTTCGATGGTCTTGCCCAGGCCCACTTCGTCCGCCAGCAGAACCCGCGGCGCGATACGGTCGGCGACTTCACGGGCAATGTGCAGCTGGTGGGCGATCGGCTGGGCGCGTACGCCACCCAGGCCCCACAGCGAAGATTGCAACTGGCGGCTGGTGTGTTCCAGGGTGTGGTAGCGCAGGGAGAACCAGGCCAGCGGGTCGATCTGCCCGGCGAACAGACGGTCGCTGGCCAGACGGAACTGGATGAAGTTCGAGAGTTGGGTTTCCGGCAGGGTGACGACTTCGTTCTGCCCGTTGAGGCCGTGGTAGACCAGCAGGCCGTCGACGTCGTCGACTTCGCGCACAGTCATTTTCCAGCCTTCGAAGTGGGTGATGGTGTCACCCGGGGAAAACCTCACGCGAGTGAGGGGCGCATTCCGTAGCGCATACTGGCGAGTGTCGCCAGTGGCCGGATAGAGCACGGTCAGCAAGCGGCCGTCCTGTGCCAGAACGGTGCCTAGACCTAGCTCGGCTTCGCTGTCACTAATCCAGCGTTGCCCCGGTTGATACTGCTGCGCCATGCTGCCTGACTCCCGCCTTGAAAAAGCCGACTATGTTAACGGATCGGCGCCCTCAGGCCAAAGAACTCTAACAAAAACAACTACGCTGGAAGGTAGCGTATCGGGCGCATTTGTCGGGGCTCGGGGCACTATCGGGTGACGACTGGGTCACAAGTTTGCGACCGATGGCTCAAGTCGCCCCCGCAGCAGCCGACAGCCTGCCGACAGGAGACCAATAATATGCTGCCCCCGATGCTGCCCTTGAGTGCCGTGCCCGTGACCTCCCAGCAGGATCCGATCCGGCCGCGCCCGGATATCCCGCCGGTGGTGCCGGTGCAACAGAGTTCCAACGAAAGCACCATCGACCTGCAAAAGCGCGATGCCGAACAGTCGGCGCTGCTGCTGCGCGAAGAACAGCAGCGCCAGCAACAAAAGCACAAACGCCAGCGTGAGGCCGAGAACGATCCCGAACTGCACCTGGCCGTGCCCGGGGACGAGTTGAATGCCGACAACACTGTGCCGGTGGTGCCGCTGATCGAGGATGCGCCACGCCAGGGGCTGTGGGTCGACGTCGAGGTTTAGATACCGCTCTTGAATGCCTGCAACGGCGAGGCAAGGCATCACATGCCGCAATCCGCACGATGCTGGTCAAATACGGCGGACCTCCACCTTTAATTGCGCTCGATACCTGCCGATCACTGGTCAGCCGCCGCGTCACGCCGCATTATTGGCAAACCCGCAAGGGCCGCAGCCGCGCTATCTATATATAGAGGCTGTGGTCGACATTGACCTGAATGATGCAAGCCAACGCCATGAGCCAAGACGACAACCTGATCGACCTGAACGCCGAACGTGCCAAGCGTGTGCATGACCTGAAGGAAAAGCGCCTGAATGAAGTGCGCCAGGCATTCGAGCAGGCAATGCCTTTGGGCAAGCCGAAGAAGAAACCGAAAAAGCCGAAAAAGCGCTGAACCGGGCGCGATCTGTTGATGTAAGTCAGTTATTTCCCCTCCCTGTCGTCCTGTCTTGGGCGACCATTGACCCCGGTCAATTTTCCCCGCCGCCTCTTTGGTTAACTTAGCCCCATCGCAACAGGGCAAGAGCAGGAGGCCAGTCATGTTTTTCGACAATGTGGTGATCGCCGGAGTGCTGACTGTCGGCCTCATGGTTCTGTTTTTCGCCGGGTTTGGATTTTTCATCTGGAAAGATGCGCATAAACGCAAAAAACCTTAAGTCTTTCCGGTAACGAGCACGCAAGGCATTTTGGGCAACTTCGGTTGCCCTTTTTTTTGCCTGTGTGTTTTGTGGGGGAACGATCACTTCCTTCAGGCACAAAAAAAGGTGCGACCCAAGGGGCGCACCTTTTTTGTCGCGGACCGAGCGAATCAGGTCCCGAGGGCTTTCGAGGCCAGCCAGAACAGACCGGCCGACAGCGCCACGGTCGCCGGCAGGGTCAGTACCCAGGCCAGCAGGATGGTGCGCACGGTGCCGCTTTGCAGGCCGCTTTTGTTGGCGACCATGGTCCCGGCCACACCCGACGACAGCACGTGGGTGGTCGATACCGGCAGGCTGAAGATATTGGCCATGCCGATCAGGCCGGCGGCGGTGATCTGTGCCGACATGCCCTGGGCATAGGTCATGCCTTGCTTGCCGATCTTCTCACCGATGGTCTGCACCACACGTTTCCAGCCGATCATGGTCCCCAGGCCAAGGGCCAGGGCCACGGCCAGGATCACCCAGAACGGCGCGTATTCGGTGGTGGCGGTCAGGTCTTTGCGCAACTTGTCCAGGTCAGCCTTTTCACGGGCCGCGAGGTTCGGCAGCTTGCCGACTTTCTTCGCGGTGTCGTCCAGGCAGAGCAGGTAGCGACGCACTTCGATGCGGCTTTCGGCCGGCAGCGAGTGATAGTCGGCTACACCCTTGAGGGTGCCCAGCAGCGCGGCGATGGTCGGTTCGGTCTGCTGCGGGTTGCAGCGGAACTTGCCTGGCAGATCGTCTTTCACGCTTTTGCCCAGGGCCAGGAACTCGCCCAGGGAGTCCTGGTTGCGCTGGTAGAACTGGCTCAGGTGCAGGGTGGCGTCGCGGGTACGTTCGATCTGGTAAGTGGTGCTGTTCAGGTCGAGCACGAATTGCGCGGGTACGATCCCGATCAGTACCAGCATGATCAGGCCGATGCCTTTCTGGCCGTCGTTGGAACCGTGCACAAAGCTCACGGCCATGGCCGAGATCACCAGCACCAGGCGATTCCAGAAGGGCGGATGTTTCTTGTCGTCGACCTTGCGGCGTTGTTCCGGGGTCTTGTGCATCTTCGAGATCGGACGCCACCACTTCAGGCCGATCAGCACCAGGGCGGCAATCAGGAAGCCGGCCATGGGCGAGAACACCAGGGAAGCGCCGATGTCGATCGCCTTCTGCCAGTTCACGCCATCGCCCAACGGGATGTCGTTGAGCAGGGCGTTGGCCAGGCCGACGCCGAGGATCGAACCGATCAGGGTGTGGGAGCTGGAGGCGGGAATACCGAAGTACCAGGTGCCCAGGTTCCAGGTGATGGCCGCGGCCAGCAACGAGAAGACCATGGCCAGACCGTGGCCGGTGTTGACATTGATCAGCAGCTCGACCGGCAGCAGATGGACGATGGCATAGGCCACGCCGACGCCGCCCAGCAGCACACCGAGGAAATTGAATACACCGGAAAAGAATACGGCCAGGTGCGGCGGCATGGCTTTGGTGTAGATAACAGTGGCAACCGCATTTGCGGTGTCATGAAAGCCGTTGATGAACTCGTAGGCGAGGACAAAAGCCAGGGCGAGCAAGAGGCTCACAAGCACCCAAGCATCCAGTCCGCTGAATAAATCGATCATGAAGGTTTTCTGACCCGGTCATAGCCAGAAAACCCTGGTAATCGATGCACTAGGTGCTGGTTGGTAACATTCTTCAACGAAAAAGCCGGAGGCAGGCCAATGGCCATGCCTTTTTTCGAGGCATGGGCAAACCCTTGATTTTACTGGGGCTCATCCTCAAGGTCAGGGATGCAAGGCTCAGCCAAACGTCTCAAACGCTTGTATGAAATTTCACTTCCATGACAGTTTTTGAGCCCTTGAGGCCCGTCCGCGGCTGCACGGCGGATGCCCGGCCGACCTTGCGATCGGCATTTATCTGCAAGGGCATCGAGCAGTGCGAAAGCTTCAGGCGAAGAGCGTCATGGCTGTTCTGCCTTGAGCTCTTTTTCCATCTTTTGCAGTTCTTGGGTAAATGCCTGGTCGAGAATGCTGGCGCGTTTTCGCCAAGGTTTGCGTTCCGGTTCAGGCTGGGCGGCGTAGGTGGTGACTTCGCCTCCGTAAACTTCCTTGTAACGTTGTTCCTGGCGCTCAAGTTCCGCGCGCAGTTCGTCTTTCGTCACAGTGTTACCTAACTGAGTTGAGATTATCCCGATGATACGCATTGCCTCGATCGGGTTTATCGAGCGCCTCGTGCTCGGCTCGATTAAAGGAGCCAGGATTGCGATGGGGCTCGCCAAACCGCTTCTTGTTGCATGCGGCCACGCCACCGGACAAGAACAGCTGTCGTAGCAACAGTCACTTTTTTGCAAGCACATTGGCCGGGCATATTGAGATGAGCGTCAAGCGCTTGCAGCAGGAAGCGTCACTTACCGATACGCAACCTGATGATGCTGCCGAACGCAGAAAAGCGTCGGTGATCACTTTGCTCATTATAGCGGCGGCCATGAATAACTCTATCGGCAATAAGTTAAAAATCGTCAACTTGATATCAGGGTTTTGTTACACGAAAGTTTTAAGCCGGATGATGAGAGTGGTGACGCTGCAGTTCTGTAACAAGGCCTGACAAGTTGCCTGGATTAACACGGAAGAAATGAGAGTTTTATTGGCGGCGAAAAAACGCCACATCGCGTAGAAGCACTTAATCACGGTGGATTGCGATTATCGGTCGATGGTTCGATAATCGCCCAATGTTGGCTGTGCAGGCTTGTGCATCCTCTCCAGTACGGCTTGTAATAAGCCAGACTTCCGTCGCAGAGAACCTGAAATGAACGATCAATTGCGTAATTCCTTCGCTTCCGCCGCGCCACCGATTGTCGCTTCGCCGGCCAAGCGGATTCAGGCGCTGACGGGTGATCCGGATTTCATGACTTCTCTGGCTCGCGGCCTGGCGGTGGTCCAGGCCTTTCAGGAGCGCAAGCGCCATCTGACCATCGCCCAGATCAGCCACCGCACGGAGATTCCCCGTGCCGCCGTGCGCCGCTGCCTGCATACCCTGATCAAGCTCGGTTACGCCACCACCGACGGCCGTACCTATTCGTTGCTGCCCAAGGTGTTGACGCTGGGGCACGCCTACCTGTCTTCCACGCCGTTGGCGGTGTCGGCCCAGCCTTACCTGGACCGCATGAGCGAGCAACTGCACGAAGCCTGCAACATGGCCACCCTGGAAGGCGACGACATTCTGTACATCGCCCGTTCGGCCACCACCCAGCGCCTGATCTCGGTCGATCTCTCGGTCGGTGGGCGCCTGCCGGCCTACTGCACATCCATGGGCCGGATCCTGCTGGCAGCGCTGGATGACGCTTCGTTGCGCGAATACCTCGAGCATGCCGACCTGCAAGCCAAGACCAGCCGTACCCTGCACACGCCGGAGGCGCTGCTCGAATGCCTGCAACAGGTTCGGCAGCAGGGCTGGTGCATCGTCGATCAGGAGTTGGAGCAAGGCCTGCGCTCCATCGCCGTGCCGGTGTACGACGCTTCGGGCCAGGTGCTGGCCGCGCTCAACGTCAGTACCCATGCCGGCCGCGTCAGCCGCGCCGAGCTGGAGCAGCGCTTCTTGCCGGGCCTGCTCAGCGCCAGTCGCGACCTCAGCGCCCAATTGTTCGCTTGAGGGCTGCCTGCTTAAGCTGTTCGATAAACGCACAGATACGCGCTTGCTGAATTGACGCTCTTTCCCTTGCCTCATTAATGTCGCGGCAGCGTCATCCGGCCACTGGAGTTCTGCCTCTCCAATGGCCGCGTGGCGACCCCATAATAATGAAGAGGCCAACCCCCCATGAGCATCGCCCGCGCACCCAGCCGCGCTCCTTTATCCTGCCTTCGCCTGTCGATGGCCTGATCCCGCAAGACCCTTCTTCGACTTGAACCGACCAGCTTTGGCTGGCACCTGTTCGCCTGCGTTTTTCGCGTGGAATAAAAATAATGAACCAGCCTCAATCCGCTGTAGGGAACTGCCTCGATGTGCAGTCCTTTATCAATGCCCAGCCGCTGTCGCGCTATCAGTGGCGGGTGGTGATCCTGTGTTTCCTGATTGTCTTTCTCGATGGCCTCGACACCGCGGCCATGGGATTCATCGCGCCGGCGCTGTCCCAGGATTGGGGCATCGACCGTGCCAGCCTCGGCCCGGTGATGAGTGCGGCGCTGATCGGCATGGTGTTCGGGGCGCTGGGCTCCGGCCCATTGGCTGACCGCTTCGGGCGCAAAGTGGTGTTGGTGGGGGCGGTGCTGCTGTTCGGTGCCTTCAGCCTGGCGTCGGCCTACAGCACCAATGTCGACCAGCTGCTGGTGCTGCGTTTCCTCACCGGCCTGGGCCTGGGCGCCGGCATGCCGAATGCCACCACGCTGCTCTCCGAATACACCCCCGAGCGCCACAAGTCGTTGCTGGTGACCAGCATGTTCTGTGGTTTCAACCTGGGCATGGCCGGTGGCGGTTTCATTTCCGCCAAGCTGATCCCGGCGTTCGGCTGGCACAGCCTGCTGCTGATCGGCGGGATCCTGCCGCTGATCCTGGCCGTGGTATTGCTGGCCTGGCTGCCGGAGTCGGCGCGTTACCTGGTGGTGCGCAATCGTGGTACCGACAAGGTGCGCAAGGCCCTGGCGCCCATCGAGCCGGGCACGGTCGGCCAGGCCGCGAGCTTCAGCGTGCCGGAACAGAAGACGGTGAAGGCGCGCAATGTGTTTGCGGTGATTTTCTCCGGGACCTACAGCGCTGGCACCTTGCTGTTGTGGCTGACCTATTTCATGGGGTTGGTGATCGTGTACCTGCTGACCAGCTGGCTGCCGACCCTGATGCGCGACAGCGGCGCGAGCATGGAGCAGGCGGCCTTTATTGGCGCGCTGTTCCAGTTTGGCGGGGTACTCAGCGCCGTGGCGGTGGGCTGGGCCATGGACCGCTTCAACCCGCACAAGGTCATCGGCACCTTCTACCTGCTGGCCGGGGTCTTCGCCTACGCGGTCGGGCAAAGCCTGGGCAACATCACCTTGCTGGCGACCCTGGTGCTGATCGCCGGCATGTGCGTCAACGGCGCGCAATCGGCGATGCCATCCCTGGCCGCGCGCTTCTATCCGACCCAGGGCCGCGCCACCGGCGTGTCGTGGATGCTCGGCATCGGCCGCTTCGGCGCCATCCTCGGGGCCTGGATGGGCGCCACGCTCTTGGGGCTGGGCTGGAACTTCGAGCAGGTGCTGACCGCGCTAGTGATCCCGGCGGCGCTGGCAACCACGGCGGTGGTGATCAAGGGCATGGTCAGCCATGCGGACGCGACCTGATCGAATGAGCAAAGCGCTCCCGAAGGGGGCGCTGAATACCTGTAGCCGCTGCCGCAGGCTGCGATAAGGCCGAAGGCCTTCAGCGAGCCTGAGGTCTTCGCGACCGTTCTCCGAACGCGGTCCGGGTCGATCGCAGCCTGCGGCAGCGGCTACGGCGCAATCGATAGTCAGGCAACAATCTGTTCGATAAACGAACGCTCAGTCGATTATCGGATTGTTTGGGTTTTTCCCCCGGCTTAATCTTCAGTCACTCAGGCGTATCCCTCGCGCCTTTTTCTTCCAGTCGCTCAATAACAATCGGGAGATCCCTCCATGGCTGAAATCCTTTCGCTGCACGACGCGGTGAAGCAGTTCGTCAACGACGGCGATACCGTCGCGCTCGAAGGCTTCACCCACCTGATCCCCACGGCCGCGGGTCACGAAATCATTCGCCAGGGCAAAAAAGACCTGACCCTGGTACGGATGACCCCTGACCTGATCTACGACCAGTTGATCGGTGCCGGTTGTGCCCGCAAGCTGATTTTCTCCTGGGGCGGCAACCCGGGCGTGGGTTCCCTGCATCGCCTGCGAGACGCGGTCGAGAAGCAATGGCCGCATGCCCTGGAAATCGAAGAGCACAGCCATGCCGACCTGGCCAACGCCTACGTGGCGGGTGCCTCGGGCCTGCCATTCGCGGTGTTGCGCGCTTATGCCGGCTCCGACCTGCCGAAGGTCAACCCGTTGATCAAGAGCGTGACCTGCCCATTCACCGGTGAAGTGCTGGCGGCGGTGCCATCGGTACGCCCTGACGTCACCGTGATCCACGCGCAAAAAGCCGACCGCAAGGGCAACGTGCTGCTGTGGGGCATCCTTGGCGTGCAGAAGGAGGCCGCCCTGGCCGCCAAGCGCTGCATCGTCACCGTGGAAGAAATCGTCGACGACCTGAACGCGCCGATGAACGCCTGCGTGCTGCCGACCTGGGCCCTGAGCGCGGTCTGCCACGTACCGGGCGGCGCCCATCCGTCCTACGCCCACGGTTACACCGAGCGCGACAACATCTTCTACCAGGCCTGGGACCCGATCGCCCGCGACCGTGAAACCTTCACCGCCTGGATCAACGAATACATCCGCGGCAGCGCTGACTTCAGCGAATTCCAGGCCAAGCTGGCCGCAGCAACGGGGGCCAAATAATGACTTACACCACCAATGAAATGATGACCGTTGCCGCCGCCCGCCGCCTGCAGAACGGCTCGGTGTGCTTTGTCGGGATCGGCCTGCCGTCCAAGGCCGCCAACCTGGCGCGCCTGACTTCGTCGCCGGACGTGGTGCTGATCTACGAATCCGGCCCGATCGGCGCCAAGCCCAGCGTGCTGCCGCTGTCCATCGGTGACGGCGAACTGGCCGAGACCGCGGACACCGTGGTGCCGACCGGCGAGATCTTCCGCTACTGGCTGCAAGGCGGGCGTATCGACGTCGGTTTCCTCGGCGCCGCCCAGGTCGACCGTTTCGGCAACATCAACACCACGGTGGTCGGCGATTACCACCAGCCGAAAGTCCGCCTGCCAGGTGCTGGCGGTGCGCCGGAGATCGCAGGTTCGGCCAAGAGCGTGCTGATCATCCTCAAGCAGTCGTCGCGCTCCTTTGTCGACAAGCTCGACTTCATCACCTCGGTCGGTCATGGCGAAGGCGGCGACTCGCGCAAACGCCTGGGCCTGCCAGGGGCCGGGCCGGTAGGGATCATCACCGACCTGTGCATCATGGAGCCGGAAGCCGGCAGCCATGAGTTCGTGGTTACCTCGCTGCACCCGGGCGTGACCCGTGAGCAGGTGGTCGCCGCCACCGGTTGGGCGATCCGTTTCGCCGACCAGGTCGCAGAGACCGCCGCGCCGACCGAGATCGAACTGACCGCCCTGCGCGACCTGGAAGCCCGCACCGCCGCGGCCCATGGCCAGACCCCGGGAGAAGCCTGATGCGCGAAGTGTTTATCTGTGACGCCATTCGTACCCCCATCGGCCGCTTTGGTGGCGGCCTGTCGACGGTGCGTGCCGACGATCTGGCCGCCGCGCCGATCAAGGCGCTGATCGAGCGCAACCCGTCGGTGGACTGGAGCGCGGTGGACGAGGTGTTCCTCGGCTGCGCCAACCAGGCCGGCGAAGACAATCGCAACGTGGCGCGCATGGCGCTGCTGCTGGCCGGGCTGCCGGAAACCATTCCGGGTGTGACTCTCAACCGCCTGTGCGCTTCGGGCATGGATGCCATCGGCACCGCCTTCCGCGCCATCGCCAGTGGCGAGATGGAGCTGGCTATCGCCGGCGGCGTCGAGTCGATGTCCCGTGCGCCCTTTGTCATGGGCAAGGCCGACACCGCCTTTTCGCGCAACATGAAACTGGAAGACACCACCATCGGCTGGCGCTTCATCAACCCGCTGATGAAGGCCCAGTACGGCGTGGATGCGATGCCGCAGACCGCCGACAACGTCGCCGACGATTATCAGGTGTCGCGCGCCGACCAGGACGCGTTCGCCCTGCGCAGCCAGCAACGCACCGCCGCGGCGCAGGCCGCCGGATTCTTCGCCGAGGAAATTGTCCCGGTGCGCATCGTCCACAAGAAGGGCGAGACGGTGGTCGAGCAGGACGAGCATCCGCGGGCCGATACCTCGCTGGAAACCCTGAGCAAGCTCAAGCCGGTCAATGGCCCGGACAAGACCGTCACCGCCGGCAACGCCTCGGGCGTCAACGACGGGGCGGCGGCGCTGATCCTGGCGTCGGCCGAGGCGGTGAAAAAGCACGGCCTGACCGCCCGTGCCCGGGTGCTGGGCATGGCCAGCGCCGGCGTCGCGCCACGGGTGATGGGCATCGGTCCGGTGCCGGCAGTGCGCAAGTTGACCGAGCGCCTGGGCGTGGCGGTCAGCGATTTTGATGTGATCGAACTCAACGAAGCCTTCGCCAGCCAGGGCCTGGCGGTGTTGCGCGAACTGGGCCTGGCGGACGACGCGCCCCAGGTCAACCCCAACGGCGGCGCCATCGCCCTTGGCCATCCGTTGGGCATGAGCGGCGCGCGCCTGGTATTGACCGCGCTGCACCACCTGGAAAAGACCGGTGGCAAGAAAGGCCTGGCGACCATGTGCGTGGGTGTCGGCCAGGGCCTGGCATTGGCCATCGAGCGCGTCTGACGCGCTTTTTATAAGAACGAGGATCGAGCATGACCGACAAGCCCGGTTACCGGCGCCCGCAACCAGGTACTCAGCCTGATTACCTGCACCCGGCCTACAAATCCACCAACACCCGCTCGCCGTCCAAGCCGCTGGTGTTCCTGCCCCATTCGCTGTCGGAAATCACCGGCCCGACCATCGGCGCCGATTACCTGCAGGACAAGGACAACGACCTCACCGCCCAGCATGCCGGCGAGCCCCAGGGCGAGCGCATCATCATCCACGGCCGGGTGCTGGACGAGAACGGCCTGCCGGTGCCGGGGATCCTGGTGGAGATCTGGCAGGCCAACGCCGCCGGTCGCTACAACCACGAGCGTGACCTGCACGATGCGCCGCTGGACCCGAACTTCACCGGCACCGGGCGCACCGTCACCGACGCCGATGGCTGGTACCAGTTCCAGACCATCAAGCCCGGTGCCTACCCCTGGGGTAACCACCACAATGCCTGGCGTCCGGCGCATATCCACTTCTCGCTGTTCGGGCCGAGCATCCTCACCCGCCTGGTGACCCAGATGTATTTCCCGGGCGACCCGCTGCTGGCCTACGACCCGATCTACAACTGCGTGCCGGACACCAGCGCCAAGGAACGCCTGATCGCCAGCTTCGACCTGGAGAAAACCATTCCGTCCTACGCCCTCGGCTACCGTTGGGACATCGTCTTGCGCGGCCGCGATGCCACGCCGATGGAGAAATAAGATGACGCTGACTGCGACCACGTCCCACACCGTCGGCCCCTACTACCACATCGGCCTGACCTGGCTGAACCGCGAAGACCTGACCCAGGCCGAGACCCTCGGCGAACGGGTGGCGATCAGCGGCCAGGTGGTGGATGGCAACGGCGACTTCGTCAACGACGCCATGCTGGAAATCTGGCAGGCCAACGCAGCCGGCAAGTACGATCACCCGGAAGACGATCAGGACAAGGCCCTGGACCCGAACTTCCAGGGCTTCGGCCGGGTGCCGGTGGATGGGGAAGGGCGTTTCCGCTTCACCACCATCAAGCCGGGCAGCGTGCCTGGCCTGCAGGGTTCGACCCAGGCGCCGCACCTGGTGGTGCTGGTGTTTGCCCGGGGCCTGGTCAAGCACTTGCTGACCCGCATCTACTTCGACGGCGAACCGGCCAACGCGGCCGATCCGCTGCTGGCCTGCGTGCCCGAAGAGCGTCGCGCCACCTTGCTGGCCAAGGCGGATGCGCCGGGTCACTACCACTGGAACGTGATCCTGCAGGGTACCGACGCGGAAACCGTGTTTTTCGATTATTGAGTGTGCCTGGGGGGAGCGCGAGCAAGCTCGCTCCTACATGACCGCAGTTGAATCACGGCATCGTGATCGACCCACATCCTGTAGGAGCGAGCTTGCTCGCGATAAGGCCGAATAGGCCGACACCCCCCAAGGTCGTCTTGCGGAACGGGACTGTTACAAAGTATGTCTAGACTCACCACGTCCCCAAAGAGTGAAAAGCCATGACAACGTTAACCAGTCACTACACGACCGAGGAACGCAGCAAGAGGATCTTCGCGATCGTCGGCGCCTCCTCCGGCAACCTGGTCGAATGGTTCGACTTCTACGTCTACGCCTTCTGCGCGATCTATTTCGCCCCGGCGTTTTTCCCCTCCGACGACCCCACGGTGCAACTGCTCAATACCGCCGGCGTGTTCGCCGCCGGGTTCCTGATGCGTCCTATCGGCGGCTGGCTGTTCGGCCGGGTGGCCGACAAGCACGGGCGCAAGAATTCCATGATGATCTCGGTGCTGATGATGTGCGCCGGCTCCTTGGTCATCGCCTTCCTGCCGACCTACGCCAGCATCGGTGCCTGGGCGCCGGCGCTGCTGCTGATGGCGCGGCTGTTCCAGGGCCTGTCAGTGGGCGGGGAATACGGCACCACCGCGACCTACATGAGCGAAGTCGCGCTCAAGGGCCAGCGCGGGTTCTTCGCCTCCTTCCAGTACGTGACCCTGATCGGCGGGCAACTGCTGGCAGTGCTGGTGGTGGTGATCCTGCAACAGTTTCTCGACGAGGCGGAACTCAAGGCCTGGGGCTGGCGCATTCCGTTCGTGATCGGCGCCATCGCCGCCCTGATCTCCCTGCTGCTGCGGCGCTCGCTGAAAGAAACCACCAGCAAGGAAATGCGTGAAGACAAGGACGCCGGCAGCGTGGCCGCGCTGTTCAAGCATCACTCGAAGGCCTTTGTCACCGTGCTTGGCTACACCGCCGGCGGCTCGCTGATTTTCTACACCTTCACCACCTATATGCAGAAATACCTGGTGAACACCGCCGGCATGCACGCCAAGACCGCCAGCTACATCATGACCGGCGCGCTGTTCCTTTATATGTGCATGCAGCCGCTGTTCGGCATGCTGGCGGACAAGATCGGCCGGCGTAACTCGATGCTCTGGTTCGGCGCGTTGGGCACGCTGTGCACCGTGCCGATCCTGCTGACCCTGAAAACCATCAGCAGCCCGTTCCTGGCCTTCGTGCTGATCACCCTGGCCCTGGCGATCGTCAGTTTCTACACCTCCATCAGCGGCCTGGTAAAAGCCGAGATGTTCCCGCCGCAAGTGCGGGCGCTGGGGGTAGGCCTGGCTTATGCGGTGGCCAACGCGCTGTTCGGCGGTTCGGCGGAATACGTGGCCCTGGGCCTGAAATCCCTGGGCATGGAAAACACCTTCTACTGGTACGTGACGGCGATGATGGCGATTGCCTTCCTGTTCAGCCTGCGTCTGCCTAAACAGGCGGCGTACCTGCACCACGATCTTTGACCTGTCCGCGTGCGTCCGTCGCGGGCGCACGCCCCAAAGGATTGTTTATGAGTACACCGGCGAGCAACCAACTGTTCGATGCCTACTTCACCACCCGCGATATGCGCGCGGTGTTCTGCGACCAGGGCCGGGTCCAGGCCATGCTCGACTTCGAGGCCGCGCTGGCCCGGGCCGAGGCTCGGGTCGGAGTGATTCCGGCCGCGGCGGTGGCGCCGATCGAGGCGGCCTGCCGCGCCGGACTCTATGATTTTTCCGCCCTGGGCCAGGCCATCGCCACTGCGGGCAACTCAGCGATCCCACTGGTCAAGGCCCTGGGCAAGCAGATCGCCAAGACCGATGCCAGCGCCGAGCGTTATGTGCACCTGGGCGCCACCAGCCAGGATGTGATGGACAGCGGGCTGGTCCTGCAACTGCGGCAGGCGCTGAGCCTGATCGACAACGACCTGGCGCGCCTCGGCGGCATCCTGGCCGCCCAGGCCCAACGTTATGCCGACACACCCATGGCCGGCCGCACCTGGCTGCAACATGCCACGCCGGTCACCCTCGGCATGAAGATCGCCGGCTGGCTGGGGGCCGTGACCCGCAGCCGCGAGCGTCTGGCGCAGCTCAAGCCGCGCTTGCTGGTGCTGCAGTTCGGCGGTGCCTCCGGCACTCTCGCGGCCCTGGGCGAGCAGGCCCTGCCCATTGCCCAGGCCCTGGCCGAGGAGTTGCAGCTGAGCTTGCCGGAACAGCCCTGGCACACCCAGCGCGATCGGCTGGTGGAGTTCGCTTCGGTGCTCGGCCTGATCGCCGGCAGCCTCGGCAAGCTTGGCCGTGACATCAGCCTGCTGATGCAGACCGAGGCGGCGGAAGTCTTCGAGCCGTCGGCGCCGGGCAAGGGCGGCTCCTCGACCATGCCGCACAAGCGCAACCCGGTGGGCGCGGCGGTGTTGATCGGCGCGGCGACCCGGGTTCCCGGGCTGCTGGCGACTATGTTCAGCGCCATGCCCCAGGAGCACGAACGCAGCCTGGGCCTGTGGCACGCCGAATGGGAAACCCTGCCGGATATCTGCTGCCTGGTGTCCGGTGCCTTGCAACAGGCGCTGCTGGTGGCCGACGGCCTGGAAGTCGACGCCGCGCGCATGGCCAGGAACCTCGACCTGACCCAGGGGCTGGTGCTGGCGGAAGCCGTGAGCATCGCCCTGGCCCAGCGCCTGGGTCGCGAGACCGCACACCATCTGCTGGAGCAGTGCTGCAAACGCGCGGTAGCTGAACAGCGGCATCTGCGCGCGGTGCTGGGGGACGAGCCGCAAGTGACCGCCGAACTGTCGGCGGAAGAACTGGACCGCCTGCTGGACCCGGCGCATTACCTCGGCCAGGCACAAGCCTGGGTCGAGCGCGCCGTGGCCGAACATTTAGCCTTGAACGCCTGAAGGAGACTGCCGTGGGATTCGTACAACTCGCCGATGGCGAACTGCATTACCAACTGGACGGCCCGGTCGATGCGCCGGTGCTGGTCCTGTCCAACTCCCTGGGTACCGACCTGCACATGTGGGACATCCAGATTCCGGCCTTTACCAAGCACTTCCGCGTGCTGCGTTTCGACACCCGTGGCCACGGCAAATCCCTGGTCACCGAAGGCCCCTACAGCATCGAGCAGTTGGGCCGTGACGTGCTGGCGCTGCTGGACGCGCTGCATATCCAGCGTGCGCATTTCTGCGGCCTGTCCATGGGTGGGTTGATTGGCCAGTGGCTGGGCATCAATGCCGGCGAGCGCCTGAACAAGCTGGTGGTGTGCAACACCGCGGCGAAGATCGGCGACCCGTCGGTATGGAACCCGCGCATCGAAACCGTGCTGCGCGATGGCCAGGCGGCCATGGTCGCATTGCGCGATGCCTCGATCGCCCGCTGGTTCACCCCGGACTTCGCCGCGGCGCACCCGGACCAGGCCAAGCTGATCACCGACATGCTGGCAGCCACCTCGCCCCAGGGTTATGCCGCCAACTGCGCGGCGGTGCGCGATGCGGATTTCCGCGATCAACTGTCGGCGATCGAGGCACCGACCCTGGTGGTGTCCGGTACCGAAGATGCGGTCACGCCGCCCTCCGGCGGGCATTTCATTCAGGAGCGCGTGCGCGGCGCCGAGTACGCCGAGTTTCATGCGGCGCACCTGTCCAACGTCCAGGCCGGCGCGGCGTTCAGCGAGCGGGTCGTGGCCTTTCTGCTGGCTGACCAGAACATTTGAGGAAGCCCCCGATGGACGAGCAACAACGTTACGCCGAAGGCATGCAAGTGCGTCGCGCGGTACTGGGCGATGCCCATGTCGATCGCAGTCTGAGCACCCTGACCGAGTTCAACTCGGAGTTCCAGGAAATGATCACCCGGCACGCCTGGGGCGATATCTGGACCCGTCCGGGCCTGCCACGTCATACCCGCAGCCTGATCACCATCGCCATGCTGATCGGCATGAACCGCAACGAAGAGCTCAAGCTGCACCTGCGCGCCGCCGCCAACAACGGCGTGAGCCGCGCCGAGATCAAGGAAGTGATCATGCAGAGCGCGATCTATTGCGGCATTCCGGCGGCCAACGCGACCTTCCACCTGGCCGAGTCGGTGTGGGACGAGCTGGGCGTCGAATCCCGCGCCTGATGACCCGCGACTTGTAAAGAAAGGCGGCGCCGAGCAACTCGGCGCCGCTGCGTTTTCCCTGCAGGAGCGAGCTTGCTCGCGATGAACCTGAGGGTGGCGCGTTCAGCCCGTCAGTACGCGCCATCGTTGACGATCATCGCGAGCAAGCTTTGCTCCTGCAAAAAACAAGGCCAGCCCCGGGGAACGGGGCTGGCCTTGTTTTTGGCGTGGGCGAGCGAGTGGGCTTACAGCAAGCTGATCGGGTAGCTGATGATCAGGCGGTTCTCGTCGAACTCGTTGGTGCTGAAGTCGCGGCGCATGGTCGAGTTGCGCCATTTGACGTTGAGGTTCTTCAGCGTGCCGCTTTGCACGGTGTAGGCCAGCTCGCTCTCGCGTCCCCATTCCTTGCCGTCGGTGATGGTGCCGGTGTGCACGTTGTCGCCCTTGATGTAGCGGTTCATCAGGGTCAGGCCGGGTATGCCGACCGCGACGAAGTTGTAGTCATGACGCAGTTGCCAGGATCTTTCCTGGGCATTGTCGTAGCTGGCGTTGTAGCTGTCGTTGGCCAGGGTACCGCCGCTGGTGCCGTTGACGCGCATCCAGGCGTTGTCGCCGGTGAGTTTCTGCAGGCCGACATAGAAGGTGTGGCCGCCGTACTTGGCCGAGAACAGGCCCGACCAGGTCTTGTTGTCCAGGTCGCCGGCGCGGGCGCTGCCATCCTCCTTGCCGTAGAAGAAGCCGATGTTGGCGCCCAGGGTCCAGTCGCCCAGCGGCTGGCTGTGGATCAGGTTGAGGTATTGCTGGCTGTAGATGTCCTTGAGCTGGGCGTTCCACACGCCGACCTGGGTGCGCTTGTCGTTGAAGCTGTATTCGCCGCCCTGGAAGTTGAAGCGGTCGGAGGTGAAGGCCGCTTTGCCGGTCATCGACATGTCGCTCATGCTGCTGTCGTCACGCGGGCTGTTGGCGCGGAACTGGCCGCCGTAGAGGGTCAGGCCGTCAATTTCCTTCGAAGTGATCTGGCCGCCGCGGAAGGTCTGGGGCAGGGAACGGCCGTCGTCCGAGCGCAGGATCGGCAGCACCGGCATCCATTCGCCGACCTTGACTTCGGTCTGCGACAGGCGCGCCTTGAACGCCACGCCCGTGCGGCCGAAGTGGTCGGCCGGACGCCCATCGTGATCCAGGGGCAGCAGCTGGGTGCCGCCGGTGCCCTTGCCGCCATCGAGCTTCACCGAGTACAGCCCCAGCACGTCCATACCGAAACCGACGGTGCCCTGGGTGAAGCCGGACTTGGCGTCGAGGATGAAGCTCTGGGTCCACTCTTCAGCTTTGCCCTGGCTTTTGCCCGGGTTGGTGAAGTTACGGTTGATGTAGAAGTTGCGCAGGTTCAGGTTGACCTTGGCGTCTTCGAGAAAGCCGGACTCCGCGGCCATGACCGGCAGGGCCGTGCCGGCGATGCTGACGGCCAGCAGGCTGGGCAGCAGGGAATAGGGAGTGCGAGTGGATGGCTTCATGGATCGGGCTCTCTAATTGTTAGGGGTGAGGCAGGGCGCTGCCGCAACGTCAGGTTGCAGACAAGGTTGAAACCGGGAGGGTGGATGGAACGGAATCAGCCGGAGCGGGCAGGGCGCGGGGTCATGATGACGAACCTGTTGTTATTGGTTTTTGTAGGTGCGGGGAATGGTGCGTTGGATCAACGGGCCTGTTCAATTGGCCTTGGCGGGTTTTGGGCGATTAACGAACACAAGTGGCGGCCGTCTTCGGCCCATAAAAAAGCCCACCGGAAGGTGGGCTTTTTTCAAGCGTCATGCACTCAGAACAGCTTCAGTGGCGGTGCCTCTTTGCTCACTTCGGCTTTCTGCGAACCTTGCTCGTTCCAACCGCCACCCAGGGCCTTGTACAGGTTGACCTCGCTGGTCAGCTGCGCAAGCCGGTCGGTGATCAACGCTTGCTGCGCGCTGAACAGCGAGCGCTGGGCGTCGAGGAAGGTCAGGTTGCTGTCGACACCGATGCGGTAGCGACGCTCGGCCAGACGGTAGTAGTCCTGGTTGGCGTTGACGAAGTCACGCTGGGCTTGCAACTGCTGGTTGTAGGTCTGACGTGCGGCCAGGCCATCGGAGACTTCCTGGAAGGCGGTCTGGATGGACTTCTCGTACTGCGCCACGTTGATGTCTTTCTGGATTTTCGAGTAATCCAGGCTGGCGCGCAGGCTGCCGGCGTTGAAGATCGGGATATTGATCTGCGGCGCGAACGACCAGGTGCCCGAGCCGCCCTTGAACAGGCCGCCCATGTCCGGGCTCAAGGTCCCGGCATTGGCGGTCAGGCTGATGCTCGGGAAGAACGCCGCGCGTGCCGCGCCAATACTGGCGTTGGCGGCTTTCAGGTTGTGCTCGGCGGCGAGGATGTCCGGACGGCGTTGCAGCAGTTCCGACGGCAGGCCGGCCGGCAACTCGCTGAGCAGGTCGGCCGACAACGGCTGCGCGCTCGGCAGGTTGGCCGGGATCGAGGTACCCAGCAGCAGGGTCAGGCTGTTTTCGTCCTGGGCCACCTGGCGGGTGTAACGCGCCAGTTGCACCCGGGCGTTTTCCACCGAGGTCCGCGCCTGGCTCAGGTCCAGGGCCGAGGCCACGCCGACTTCGTTGCTGCGCGAGGTGAGGCGGTAGCTCTCCTCGTAGGCCGCCAGGGTGTCCTGGGTCAGCTTGAGCAGTTCCTTGTCGGCCTGCCAGGTCAGGTAGGCGTTGGCCACGCTGGCCACCAGGCTGATCTGCGTGCTGCGCCGGGCTTCTTCGCTGGAGAAGTAGGTCTGCAAGGCCTGCTCGCTCAAGCTGCGAACGCGACCGAACAGGTCCAGCTCGTAAGCGCTGATACCCAGGGTTGCCGAGTACTGGCTGGAGATGGCCGCTTCACCGGTCTGCGACATCCGCGCCGGGGTACGTTGACGACTGCCGCTGCCGTTGGCCGAAATCGCCGGGAACAGGTCCGCGCGCTGGATCTGGTACTGCGCGGCGTAGGCGTCGATGTTCAGCGCCGCGACCCGCAGGTCGCGGTTGTTCACCAGCGCGGTCTGGATCAGCTGCTGCAGGGCAGGGTCATGGAAAAACTGCCGCCAGCCCTGTTCGGCGGCTGCCTGGTTGGCTGCCTCCGCAGGCGAATAGGCCGGCCCTTGCGGGTATTGCGCCGCGACCGGCGCTTGCGGCTGCTGATAATCCGGTATCAGCGAGCAACCACTCAGCACGGCGGCGGTGATTGCGAGGGAGAGTAGCGACTTGCTCATTGGCCAGCCTCTTCAGGAGTTTCAGTAGTTTGCGCTTCGTCTGCCTTGCGGCGGCCCATCTTGGACACGGTGACGAAGAACAAAGGTACCCAGAATATTGCCAGGACAGTCGCGGTGAGCATACCGCCAATCACCCCGGTACCGATCGCATGCTGGCTACCCGAGCCTGCGCCGGTGGAGATGGCCAGCGGTACCACACCGAGCACGAAGGCCAGGGAGGTCATGATGATCGGACGCAGACGCATGCGGCAGGCTTCGATCGCCGCGTCCACCAGGCTGCGGCCCTGTTCGTGCAGTTCCTTGGCGAACTCGACGATCAGAATGGCGTTTTTCGCCGCCAGACCGATGGTCACCAACAGCCCCACCTGGAAGTACACGTCGTTGGACAGACCGCGCAGGCTGGTCGCCATCAGCGCACCGATGATCCCCAGCGGCACCACCAGCATGACCGCGATCGGAATCGACCAGCTTTCATACAGCGCCGCCAGACACAGGAACACCATCAGCAGCGACAAGGCGTACAGCGCAGGCGCTTGCGAGCCCGACAGGCGTTCCTCGTAGGACAGGCCGGTCCAGGAGATACCGACACCGGCCGGCAGCTTCTTGGCGATGGCTTCGACTTCGGCCATGGCTTCACCGGTACTGTAGCCCGGCGCCGGGGCACCCAGGACTTCCACCGCTTCCACGCCGTTGTAGCGGGCCAGTTTCGGCGAACCGTAGATCCACGTGCCCTTGGCGAAGGAGGCGAACGGCACCATGGTCCCGGCGCTGTTGCGCACGTACCACTTCTTCAGGTCCTCGGGGCTCATGCGAGCGTTAGGCTGACCCTGGATGTACACCTTCTTCACCCGACCGCGGTCGATGAAGTCGTTGACGTAGCTACTGCCCAGGGCAATCGACAAGGTGTTGTTGATGTCGGAGATGGTCACGCCCAGGGCGCTGGCCTTCTCGTCATCGATTTCCAGCTGGTACTGCGGCTCGTCGTTCAGGCCGTTCGGACGCACCTGGGAGAGGATCTTGCTCTGTGCCGCCATGCCGAGGAACTGGTTGCGTGCTTCCATCAGTTTCTCGTGGCCGATACCGGCGCGGTCCTGCAGGAATACGTCGAAACCGGTGGCGTTACCCAACTCCAGTACCGCCGGCGGAGCGAAGGCGAACACCATCGCATCGCGGAAGCTGAAGAAGTGCTGCTGGGCCCGGGCGGCCAGGTTGAACACGCTGTTTTCCACGGAGCGTTCGTCCCACGGCTTGAGCATGATGAACGCCATGCCCGAGCTCTGGCCACGACCGGCGAAGTTGAAGCCGTTCACGGTAAAGACCGAGGCTACGGTGTCCTTTTCCTTGTCCAGCAGGTAGGCGCGCATTTCATCGACGACCACCTGGGTCCGCTCCGAACTGGAGCCGGCCGGGGTCTGTACCTGGGCGAACAGTACGCCCTGGTCTTCTTCCGGAAGGAACGCAGTCGGGATACGGGCGAACAGCCAGATCATGCCGACCACGATCAGCGCGTAGGCCAGCAGGTAAGGCGCCTTGTGCCGCAGGATGTTGCCCACGCCACGCTCGTAGCTTTTGACGCTGCGGTCGAAGGTACGGTTGAACCAGCCGAAGAAGCCGCGTTTCGGCGCGGCGTGTTCGCCGTGGGGAATGGCCTTGAGCATGGTGGCGCACAGGGCCGGGGTGAAGATCAGGGCAACCAGGACCGACAGCGCCATGGCCGAGACCACGGTGATCGAGAACTGCTTGTAGATCACACCGGTGGAACCGCTGAAGAACGCCATTGGCAGCAGTACCGCCGACAGCACCAGGGCAATACCGACCAGGGCGCCCTGGATCTGGCCCATGGACTTCTTGGTCGCTTCTTTGGGTGACAGGCCTTCCTCGGCCATTACCCGCTCGACGTTTTCCACCACGACGATGGCGTCGTCCACCAGCAAGCCGATGGCCAGCACCATGCCGAACATGGTCAGGGTGTTGATGCTGAACCCGGCGGCCGCGAGGATGCCGAAGGTACCCAGCAACACCACCGGAACGGTCATGGTGGTGATGACGGTGGCGCGGAAGTTCTGCAGGAACAGGAACATCACCAGGAACACCAGCACGATCGCTTCGACCAGGGTCTCGACCACACCCTTGATCGACTCGGTCACCACCGGGGTGGTGTCGTACGGGAACACTACTTTCATGCCTTCCGGGAAGAACGGTTCCAGGTCGCTGATGGTCTTGCGCAGGGCCTTGGCGGTGTCCAGGGCGTTGGCGCCGTTGGCCAGTTTCACGGCCAGGCCGGAAGCCGGGGCACCGTTGAACTGGGCACTGACGGAGTAGTTTTCACCCCCCAGGGCGACATCGGCGACATCGCCCAGGCGCACTTGCGAGCCGTCCGCGTTGACCTTCAGCAGGATCGCCTTGAACTGCTCGGCAGTCTGCAGGCGGGTCTTGCCAATGATGGTGGCGTTCAGTTGCTGGCCTGGCAGGGCTGGCAAACCACCGATCTGGCCGGACGACACCTGGACGTTCTGCGCCGCCACGGCGTTCTTCACGTCAACCGGAGTCAGGTTGAAGTTGTTCAGCTTGGCCGGGTCGAGCCAGATACGCATGGCGTACTGGGCACCGAACACCTGGAAGTCACCCACGCCTGCGGTTCGCGAGATCGGGTCCTGCATGTTGGACACGATGTAGTTCGAGAGGTCGTCCTTGGACATGCTGCCGTCCTCGGAAACCACACCGATCACCAACAGGAAGTTCTTCACCGCCTTGGTCACGCGGATACCCTGTTGCTGCACTTCTTGCGGCAGCAGCGGGGTGGCCAGGTTCAGCTTGTTCTGCACCTGGACCTGCGCGGTGTCCGAGTTGGTGCCCTGCTCGAAGGTCGCGGTAATGGTCATGCTGCCGTCGGAGTTACTTTCCGAGGACACATAACGCAGGTTGTCGATACCGTTGAGCTGCTGCTCGATAACCTGGACCACGGTGTCCTGCACGGTCTGTGCGGAAGCACCTGGGTAGGTCACGGAGATGGCGATCGCTGGAGGCGCGATGCTCGGGTATTGGTTGATCGGCAATTTGAGGATCGATAGAGCCCCGACCAGCATGATCACCAGGGCGATTACCCAGGCGAAAATCGGACGGTCGATAAAAAATTTCGACATGGTTTACTCCCCTTTGCCGCCTGCAGCTTTGTCAGTTGCCTGTGCAGTGGCCGGGTTTTTGGCTGGAACGTTGGTCGCTTCGCTGGCTTTGACTTCGACGCCAGGTCGGACGAATTGCAGCCCTTCGGTGATCAGGCGATCACCGGCCTTCAGGCCGTCCTCGATCAGCCACTGGTTGCCGACGGTGCGGCTGGCCTTGAGCTGACGCAGTTCAACCTTGTTGTCCGGGCCAACCACCAGAGCGGTCGGTGTGCCCTTGAGGTCGCGGGTCACGCCTTGTTGCGGGGCGAGGATCGCCGCGGCATTCACGCCGGCCTGCAGTTGCGCGTGCACGAACATGCCTGGCAGCAGAGTGTGTTCCGGGTTCGGGAACACTGCGCGCAGGGTCACGGAGCCGGTGGTTTCGTCGACCGACACTTCGGAGAACTCCAGCTTGCCGTCGAGCTTGTACTGGCTGCCGTCTTCCAGGGTCAGCTTGACCTTGGCGGCATTGTCGCCGGCCTTCTGCAGGCGACCGCTTTCCAGCTCGCGGCGCAGCTCGAGCAGTTCCACCGACGACTGGGTGACGTCGACGTAGATCGGATCGAGTTGCTGGATGGTTGCCATGGCGGCGGATTGACCGTTGCTGACCAATGCGCCTTCGGTGACCGAAGAACGGCCGATACGCCCGGAGATCGGCGACAGCACCTTGGTGTAGCGCAGGTCGATCTGGGCGCTCTGCAGCGCGGCTTCCGATTGCAGGCGGTTGGCGACGGCGGTGTCGTATTCCTGGCGGCTTACGGCCTGTTCGTCGACCAGCTGCTTGTAGCGATCGGAGATCGACTTGGTCGATTGCAGGTTGGCCTGGGCGCTCTTGAGGGTCGACTCATAGACCGACGGATCGATCTGATAGAGCTGCTGACCTTCCTTGACGTCGCCGCCTTCCTTGAACAGGCGCTTGAGAATGATGCCGTTGACCTGAGGACGGACCTCGGCGATCCGGAACGCAGTGGTGCGCCCTGGAAGCTCGGACGTCAGGGTAAAGGCTTGAGGTTGCAGGGTGACTACGCCGACCTGAGGGGCTTGTGGGGCGGGAGCCGCCTCTTCCTTTTTACATCCGCTGAGCAGCGATGCCAGGGCGACGGCAGTGACCAGAGCGGTAACAGCTGGCTTGAGTTGCATGAAGATCCTCGGGTCAGGCGCGCAAAATGCGCACTCGAAAAGTGGAAGGGTAAAAAACGGGTGCTGAGTGGATAAGTAGCTTGCTAAGGAATATACTTACGTTCATGGTTGTTTGTAAATACCTTGGCGGCGTACCCATTCGGTTACAAAAGCCGTTGCAAACGTTGAATTGTAGGCTGGGCAAACGGCACCCGAGATGCCGTTCCATATTTATTCAGATGAGCTTCATGCATCGCTGAAACATCCTGATCGAGGTTTACTGCCATGGTCCGTCGTACCAAAGAGGAAGCTCAAGAAACCCGCAAACAGATACTCGAGGCGGCCGAAAAAGCTTTCTACGAGCGCGGTGTGGCGCGTACCACCCTGGCCGATATCGCGGCGTTGGCCGGTGTCACGCGTGGAGCCATTTACTGGCATTTCAGCAACAAGGCGGATCTGGTGCAGGCCATGCTCGATACCTTGCGCGAGCCGCTGAATGAAATGGCCAGGGCCAGTGAAGACGAAGAAGAAGTCGATCCGCTGGGGTGCATGCGCAAGCTGCTGATTCATTTGTTTCATCAAATTGCCCTGGACCCGAAAACCCGACGCATTAATGAGATTTTGTTTCACAAGTGCGAAATCACCGATGAAATGTGCGACATGCGGCGCCAGCGTCGCGCGGCCAGCCTGGATTGCAACGTGCATATCGAGCTGGGGTTGCGCAATGCCGTGAAGCGGGGACAACTGCCCGAGAACCTCGATACTGCCCGGGCGGCCATCAGCATCCACGCCTATATTGATGGCATTCTTTATCAGTGGCTGTTGGCGCCGGACAGTTTCGAACTCCATAAGGAAGCGGAGCGCTGGATCGATACCGGATTGGACATGCTGCGCCTGAGTCCCAGCCTGCGTAATTGAGACAAAATGCGGAATTACGTCGGCAGATGTCAACGTTTGCGCGTTATAAAGCTTGATGTTTCATTAGTCACAACTCACCGGGATGCCTTTATATACGTGGCGACTTTATCTTGATAGATAGCGAGCTACGTATTTTGTAGGGAAATTGTTGCGGGTATGTGAATGAGTGTAAGTACCGCGGCTTACAAGGGTGCCGAGCAACCGGTAAAAGGTATCGCACTGATTTGCCTGGCGGTTTTGCTGTTCGCCAGTCATGACACCCTGTCCAAATACCTGTCCGGGTTCTACCCCATCGTCATGGTGGTCTGGGCCCGGTATGTGGTGCACACGCTGTTGATGCTGGCGGTGTTCGTGCCGCGCAGCGGTTTCTCCGCCGTGGTGCGTACCAAGCGGCCAGGCCTGCAACTGTTGCGTGCCTTGTGCCTGATCGGCACCAGCCTGTTTTTCACCACCGGCCTGCGTTATATCCCCCTGGCCGAGGCCACCGCGGTCAACTTCCTCGCGCCTTTGCTGGTCACCGCCTTGTCCGTGCCGCTGCTGGGCGAGCGGGTGACCCGCGGCCAATGGCTGGCGGTGCTGGCCGGTTTCGTCGGGGTCTTGATCGTGATTCGTCCGGGCGGCGCCTTGTTCACCCCGGCGATTCTGCTGCCGCTGTGCTCGGCCTTGTGTTTCGGCTTCTATCAGTTGCTCACCCGCAAGCTCAGCGGGATCGACAGCCCTACCACCAGCAACTTCCTCACCGGAATTCTCAACAGCCTGATCATGAGCGCGGCGCTGCCGTTCTTCTGGAGTACGCCGACCCTGTGGCACGCCCTGTTTATGATCGGCCTCGGTACCTGCGGCATGCTCGGCCACCTGTTGCTGACCCAGGCCTTCCGCCATGCCGCGCCGGCGATGCTGGCGCCATTCAGCTACGGGCAGATCCTGTTCGCGGGCATGTACGGCTACCTGATCTTCGATCACACCCCGGACAGCTTCGCCATAGTCGGGATCGCGGTGATCTGCCTCAGCGGCCTGGCCGTGGCCTGGGGCCAGCGCAAGCGCAGCTAATCGCGCCCCGCCTTTGTAGGAGCGAAGCTTGCTCGCGATGTCGGTCAACGATAATGCGGTATGCCTGAAACTACCCGTTGCTCGAGGGTTCATCGCGAGCAAGCTTCGCTCCTACAAAAGGAGGGGCAGCAAAAAGCCCCGGCTCTCGCGAGTCCGGGGCTTTTTAATTGAAGCGCCTTACAGCGTCGGGTAGTCGATATAGCCGACCGGACCCTTGCCGTAGAACAGTTCAGGACGCGCATCGTTCAGCGGTGCATCGGCCTTCAGGCGGGCCGGCAGGTCCGGGTTGGCGATGAAGGGCACACCGAAGGCCACGGCGTCGGCCTTGCCGCTGGCCAGCCAGGCGTTGGCGCTGTCCTTGGTGAAGCGCTCGTTGGCGATATACGGGCCGCCGAAGGCTTCTTTCAGTTGTGGGCCGAGGCTGTCGGCGCCTTCTTTCTCGCGGGAGCAGATAAAGGCGATACCGCGTTTGCCCAGTTCGCGAGCGACATAGGTGAAGGTTTCGGCCAGGTTGTCGTCGCCCATGTCATGGGCGTCGGCCCGTGGCGCCAGGTGTACGCCGACACGGCCGGCGCCCCAGACTTCGATGGCGGCGTCGGTCACTTCCAGCAGCAGGCGGGCACGGTTTTCCAGGGAGCCGCCGTACTGGTCGGTGCGCTGGTTGGTGGAGCTTTGCAGGAACTGATCCAGCAGGTAGCCGTTGGCGCCGTGGATTTCCACGCCGTCGAAACCAGCGGCCTTGGCGTTCTCGGCGCCGACCCGGTAGGCGTCGACGATATCGGCGATTTCAGCGGTTTCCAGGGCGCGCGGGGTCGGGTAGTCGGCCAGCGGGCGCACCAGGCTGACGTGGCCCTTGGGCTGGATGGCGCTTGGCGCGACCGGTGCTTCGCCGTTCAGGTAGCTCGGGTGGGAAACCCGGCCCACGTGCCACAGCTGCAGGAAGATCTTGCCGCCCGCGCCGTGAACGGCCTTGGTCACGTTGCTCCAGCCGCGCACCTGGTCGTTGGACCAGATGCCCGGGGTGTCCGGGTAGCCGACGCCCATCGGGGTCACCGAAGTGGCCTCGCTGAGGATCAGGCCGGCGGAGGCGCGTTGTACGTAGTACTCGGCCATCAGCGCGTTCGGCACGCGACCTTCGTCGGCGCGGCAACGGGTCAGCGGCGCCATGATGATGCGGTTGGCCAGCTCGAGGTCGCCGAGTTTGATCGGATCGAAAATAGTCGTCATGAAATACACCCTTCTTTAGATGAACGTATCAGTTGGTCGCAGGAGCCAGATCGGCGTTGCCGCCCTGGCGAAAGGTAATCAGCGTCACCAGCAGGGCCAGGATCGCCAGCGCGGCGGCCGCCAGCGGCACGTTGACCAGGCCGTAGCCGTGGGCGATGACGCTGCCGCCGACCCAGGCGCCCAGGGCGTTGCCGATGTTGAAGGCGCCGATGTTCAGCGTGGACACCAGGTTCGGCGCGGCCTTGCCGAAGGTCACCACATTGACCTGCAGGGCTGGCACCGCGGCGAAGCAGGCGGTGGCCCAGAGGAACAGGGTGACTTCGGTGGGGATCAGCGCGACGCTGGTCCAGGTCAGCACGGAGCTGGTCACGGCCATGGCAATCAGCACGCCGACCAGGGTGCCCGACAGGCTTTTGTCGGCCATCTTGCCGCCGACGATGTTGCCCAGGGTCAGGCCCAGGCCGATCAGCACCAGGGTCCAGGTCACGCCCTGGGGCGAGACGCCGGTCACCTCGCCCAGCAGCGGGGCGACATAGGTGAACAGGGTGAATACCGAGGCGGAGAACAGCGCGGTCATGCTCAGCGACAGCCAGATCCCGGCGCCCTTGAGGGCGACCAGTTCCGAGCGCATGTCGAGCTTCTCTTCGTCGCGCTTGGCCGGCAGGAAGCGGATCAGGCCGATCAGGGCAATCACGCCGATCACGGTCACCGCCCAGAAGGTCGAACGCCATCCGGCCTGCTGGCCCAGGGCAGTGCCCAGCGGTACGCCGAGCACGTTGGCCAGGGTCAGGCCGGTGAACATCAGGGCCACGGCGGAGGCACGCTTGTTGGCGGGCACCAGGCCTGCCGCGACCACCGAACCGATACCAAAGAAGGCGCCATGGCACAGGGCGGTGACCACACGGGCGAACATCAGCACGTTGTAGTCACTGGCCAGCGCACACAGCAGGTTGCCGACGATGAAAATCCCCATCAACGCTACCAGGGCGGCCTTGCGCGGCAGCCTGGCGGTGGCCAGGGCCATGAAGGGCGCGCCGATGGCCACGCCCAGGGCGTAGCCGGTCACCAGCCAGCCGGCGCCGGGGATCGACACACCCAGGTCGTTCGCCACATCGGGCAGCAGGCCCATGATGACGAACTCGGTGGTGCCGATGGCGAAGGCGCTCAAGGCCAGGATGAGGAGCGAGAGGGGCATTGTCGGGTCCTTGTCAGCGTCTGCTGCTGAGTTCTTGGGTGAGCGCTTCGAGGAAGGCTTGGATCACATCCTCGTTGCGTTTGAAAAAGTGCCATTGGCCGGCTTTCTGGCTGCTGATCAGGCCCGCCCGCTGCAAGGTCGCCAGGTGCGCGGAGACGGTCGACTGCGACAGGCCGCAGCGTTGGTCGATCTGTCCGGCGCAGATGCCGTACTCGTGGTTGTGGGTCTGATCGGGGAACTGGACCTTCGGGTCCTTGAGCCAGATAAGGATGTCTCGTCGTACTGGGTGCGCCAGGGCTTTAATTATTTCGTCGAGGTCGATGGACATGGCGGTGCTCGTTTTCCGTAAAACGTTATATCGCGATGAGGCGAACTTTAAATCGCTATTTCGCGATATACCAATATGATTTTGATCTGAGATCAGCGTTAATCGGTATATCGGGTTATAACGATATGTGAGGCGCAGTGCTAAGCTGCGCGAATGAATTATCTCGCACATCTGCACCTCGGCGGCCAGCGCCCCGGTCAATTACTCGGCAGTTTGTATGGCGACTTCGTCAAAGGGCGCCTGCAGGGCCAGTTCGACCCGGAGATCGAGGCGGCCATCCAGCTGCATCGCAGCATCGACATCTTTACCGACCGCCATCCGCTGGTGGGCGAATCGCTGTCGCGTTTTTCCCTGACCCGCCGGCGTTACGCCGGCATTGTGCTGGACGTGTTTTTCGACCACTGCCTGGCGCGGGACTGGGCGATCTATGCCGACCGGCCGTTGGAACTGTTCACTTCGGACGTGTACCGGGTGCTGGCGGCCGAACCCCGGTTGCCCGGGCGCCTGGCGCAGATCGCGCCGCACATGGCCGCCCATGACTGGCTGGGTTCCTACCGCGAGTTCGAGGTGCTGGAGCAGGTGTTGCGCGGGATTGCCCGGCGCCTGTCACGTCCGGAAGAGCTGGCGGCGGCGATGGGCGAGCTGGAGCGGCTGTATCAGCCGTTGAGCGAGGATTTCCGGGCGTTCTACCCGCAGTTGCAGGCATTCGCCGCGCAACACATCCATCCCGTGTAGGAGCGAGCTTGCTCGCGATGAGGCCCTTGAATACGGTTCAAGGCTCAGGTTTTTTCGCGAGCAAGCTCGCTCCTACAGGTACTGGGTTCAGGCAGCAATCAGTTCGCCGGCACGCCGTGGTTCGGCTGGCTGGGCGATATCGCCAAACAGGACCTTCTGCACCGCCTGTTGCGCCTGGAACGCCAACGCGGCGCGCTCCTGGCCCTGGCAGGCAATCGGCTTGAGCAGATGGATTTCCACCCGGCCCTGGTCGTTGGCAAACAGGCGCATCAGGTGCGACAGCAAATCATCATCGCCAACGAAGGGCGCCAGCGGATCGATATCGCCATCGCGCAGGTAACGAATGGCCACCGGCTGCAAGGCCACATCGGCCTCGATGGCACTGGCCAGCAGGCGCCCGTGGAAGGTGCGCAGGCTGCGGCCGTCGGTGGTGGTGCCTTCGGGGAACATCAGCAGCGGGTGGGTCTGCTGCAAATGGCGGGTCATCTGCTTGCGGATCAACTGGCTGTCACCCGACCCACGGCGGATAAACAGGCTGCCAGCCTTGGCGGCCAGCCAGCCGGCGACCGGCCAGGTGCGCACTTCGGCCTTGGACAGGAACGACAGCGGCGTCAGCGCGCCGAGCAACGGGATGTCGGTCCAGGACACGTGATTGCTGACCCAGAGCATCGGCTGCTTGGGCAACTCGCCGTGCACCGTCACGCCGAAGGGCAAGGCATTGCTCAGGCGCGCCATGAAAAAGCGCGACCAGCGCTGGCGGCGGACCATGGAATTGGCGATGCCCAGGCGCTCGAACACGCCGAACACGCAGGCCATGCTCAGGCCCAGCGCCACCACCAGCAGCACGCGGGCGATGCGCCCGTAGACCCGTAGCCGGCGCATCACACGGCCGCCTTGAAGTGGCGGGCGTAGCGCGGGCACAGCTCGTCGCGCTTGAGCAGGATGAACACGTCGGCCACCTGGAAGTCCTGGTCCCAGCACGGCTCGCCGCAGATCTTCGCGCCCAGGCGCATGTAGGCCTTGAGCAGCGGCGGCATCTCGGCGATGACGTTGGACGGAAGGTCGAGGTTCGGCAGCGGGTTCTTCGGTTCGGCGCGCAGGTGTTCGGTGCACAGGTAGCGTTCGCGCAGGCGCTGCATGATCGCGTGGGCCTGCACGCCGCCGTCCTGCATCGGGATGCTGGCGCAACCCATCAGGTAGCTGTAGCCGCCCTGGTTGAGCACTTCGGCCAGCTCGCCCCAGAGCACGGCGATGGTGCCGCCGTTGCGGTAGGCCGGGTCGACGCAGGTGCGGCCGATCTCCAGGATCGGGCCCTTGAGCTGGACCAGGCCGTGCAGGCTGAATTCTTCTTCGCTGTAGAAACGCCCCAGGCTGCTGGCGGCCTGGTGGTCGAGCAGGCGGGTGGTGGCGACCAGGCGGCCGCTGCTCAAGTCACGCACGCCGATGTGGCTGCAGTGGACATCATAGTCATCCATGTCCAGACCCAGCTCAGCGCCTTTCAGTTTGGCGTTGAACTCGCCGCTGAAGACGTTGAAGCGCAGGGCCTGGGCTTCTTGCAGGGCCGCGGCGCCAACCAGGCGCTCGGCTTGCAGGCGGCGTTCATTGCCGGTGTCGCTGATGCGGGCGATCTGAGTCATTGTGAATCTCCGTGCGGGCCACTGACCCGCCTTGGGTTGCAGCCGATCGACTTTGTTGTGCAAAGTCAGGCTATGTAGCCCCGGTGTCATCGCCATGAAGCTTTGGTGATGCTTATATGACAGCCCCTGAGGACCCGCTTATGCCCTGGCAAGCCCTGCTGCACAGCCGTCGCCGACTGCCCGCCCACCCGGACCTGGCCGAAGGTTATGCCGCGTTGTTACAGGAGCTGTTGTTACAGGCGTCGGGACCGGTGACGCCCTTCGAGCTGGCGGTGCGCGGCGGACGGCTGATGGCCACTCCGGGGCTGGCCTTCCTGGTGGGTTACCAGGCGGCCTTGCGCATGCTCTGGCCCAGCGCGCCGCTGAGCCTGGGCGCGCTGTGTGCCACCGAGCAGCGCAGCCTGCGCCCGGCTGACATGCAGACGCGGCTGCGGGACCTGCACCTGAGCGGGCGCAAGGACTTCGTCACCGCGGGCGATGCCGCCGACTGGCTGCTGATCGCCGCCCGCTGCGAGGCCCAAGGTGAATCGCCGCGCCTGAGCCTGGCTGTGGTCTACGCTGGCGAGCCTGGGGTCAAGGTCGACAAGCTGCCGGCGATCCCGCTGATGCCGGACATCAGCCACGGCCGCCTGCAGTTGGATAACGCCCTGTGCGAACTGCTGGCGGGCGACGGCTGGGATGCCTACGTCAAACCCTTCCGCACCCTGGAAGACATTTATGTGCTCAGCGCCATGACGGCCTGGCTGTATGGCGTCGGCCAGGACAACGACTGGCCGCAGACCCTGCTCCTGCAATTGCTGGCCTTGCTCGCCGGTTGCGCGGAAGTCAGCCGGCAGAACCCGTCGCTGGGCAGTGGGCATGTGTTGCTGGGTGGCCTGTTCGCCCAGTTCGACGGGCTCAAGCCGGCCCTTGAGCAAGCCTTTGCCGATGGCCCGCCGGAGTGGGCCGAATTGTGGAAGCGCGATCGGGCAGTGCTGGACCTGGCGGCGGGGGCGCGGAGCAAACGCCTGGCCAAGGCGCTGGCCTTATAAAGGAGGGGCCGCTGCGCGGCCCATCGCGAGCAAGCTCGCTCCTACAGAAAAGCGACGCTGCTCATGTAGGAGCGAGCTTGCTCGCGATAGGCCCGAAGGGCCGCGGGTGGCAAAAAACTGTCATCTCCCTGGTCTACCCTCAGCGGGTTCCCTTGCCCGAGTTCCCGCCATGCTCAAAGGCTCGACCCTGCTGCTCGCGCTGCTATTCATGCTCCCACCGGCCTGGGCCGAAAACTGGCCCGGCGCGCAATGGAGCACGGGCCCCGCAGCCAGCGGCCCGGCCCTCGAGGCGCTGGAGGCCTACGCCTTCGCACCCCGCAACGAGGCGACCCGCCTGGGCATCCGCAGCGATGCCTTGCTGGTGATCCGCGATGGCCAGTTGATCTATGAGCGTTACGCCGGCCCGACCAGTGCCGACACCCCGCACCTGACCTGGTCCATCAGCAAAAGCCTGTTGGCCGCGGTGCTGGGCGTGGCCTATGGCGAAGGGCGTTTCCAGTTGCAGGACAAGGCCGTCCGCTTCCTTCCGGCGTTGCGCCAGCATCCGGACATCAGCCTGGCCGACCTGCTGCACTGGGCCTCGGGCCTGGATTGGCAGGAGGATTACGAGTACGCGCCACTCAAGTCCTCGGTGGTGGCCATGCTCTACACCCGCGGCCACGGCGATATGGCGACCTTTACCGCCGAGCACCCGGCCTTCAGCCCTCCGGGGCAGGTGTTTCGTTATTCCAGCGGCGACAGCAACCTGCTGTCGGCGGCCCTGAAAGGCATGCTGGGAGCCCAGCGTTATGCCGACTATCCCTGGCAGGCGCTGTTCGAGCCCCTGGGCATTACCCACGCCGTGTGGGAAAGCGACGCCACCGGCACCTTTGTCGGTTCCTCCTATGCCTACCTCACTGCCCGCGATCTGGCGCGGGTCGGCCTGTTGATGCTGCGCGACGGACGTTGGGGCGAGCGCCAGTTGTTGCCCAGGGACTGGGTCGAATTCAGTCGCACGCCGTTCGCCGGTTATCAGGCGAACCAGGACGAGCTGGTGCCCGGTGGCCACTGGTGGCTCAATCGCGCCGTCGGCGGCGCCCCATCGCCCTGGCCAGACGCGCCGGCTGATACCTTCGCGGCGCTGGGCCATTGGGGGCAGGCGTTGTACGTGATCCCCAGCGCCGGGTTGGTGATTGTGCGTTATGCCGACGACCGCGACGGCAGCTATAGCCACAACGAGCTGCTCAAACTGGCCCAGGCGGCTTTCGCCCGGCAGGTGCAGCCATGAGCCGGCGTCCGTGGGTCGTGCGCCATCCCTTCGCCAGCCTGCTGTTGCTGGCGCTGCTGGCCTTGTTCGGCTGGGGCTGGAGCGAGCGGGTCGCGCTGCGGGCCTTCCCGGACATCCTCAGCGCCTACAGTGCCAAGGAGTACTGTTCCTGCCGCTACGTGATGCACAACGTTGCCGAGTACTGCGAAGGTTATGTGCAGCAGTACCTGCCGCTCAAAAGTCTGCACGACGATGCCGAGCACAAGCGGGTGAGCGCCAGCGGCCTGGGACGCAGCCACAGCGCTGTCTGGCTGAGCGAGCGCCAGGGCTGTCGACTGGAGCCCTGAACGGCGCCACGCAACGATCGGTAATCCTTTCCCGGGGCTGCCAGCCCCTGTGCTGATTGGCTCCCCGCACAAGGTTCCACCCTGTGGAACCACATTTGATTGTCGCAGGCGACGGCTCGCGGTTATCTGAGGGCACGCCGCGATCACGCCTTGCTGCACCGTGAGACGCTCCGAAAAAAGAACGGGATTACACCCGGCCAAGGAGATACGTCATGACCCGTTTCCCGCATATCTTTGCCTGGCTCGACGACGTCGCCAGCGACCTGCGCGCCGTGCGCCAGGATATCCACGCCCACCCCGAACTCGGCTTCGAGGAGAACCGCACCGCGGCGCTGGTTGCCCGTTCCCTGGAGGAATGGGGCTACCAAGTGCATAGCGGTATCGGCAAGACCGGTGTGGTCGGTGTGCTGCGCAATGGCAGCAGCCCGCGCCGGCTGGGCCTGCGCGCCGATATGGACGCCTTGCCGATCATCGAGAACAGCGGCGTGGCCTACAGTAGCCGCCACAGCGGGTGCATGCATGCCTGCGGGCACGACGGCCACACCGCCATGCTCCTCGGCGCGGCGCGCTACCTGGCGGCCACGCGCCAGTTCGACGGCACCCTGACCCTGATTTTCCAGCCGGCCGAAGAAGGCCAGGGCGGTGCCGAAGCGATGCTCGCCGATGGCCTGCTGGAGCGTTTTCCCTGCGATGCGCTGTTCGGCATGCACAACATGCCGGGGCTGCCGGCCGGTCACCTGGGCTTTCGCGAAGGGCCGATGATGGCCTCCCAGGACCTGCTCACCGTGACCCTGGAAGGCGTGGGCGGGCACGGTTCGATGCCGCACCTGACGGTCGATCCGCTGGTGGCCGCGGCCAGTGTGGTGATGGCCTTGCAAACCGTGGTGGCGCGCAACATCGATGCCCAGGAGGCGGCGGTGGTGACGGTCGGTGCGCTGCAGGCCGGCGAGGCGGCCAACGTCATTCCGCAACAGGCGTTGCTGCGCCTGAGCCTGCGGGCGCTGAACGCGCCAGTGCGCGAGCAGATGCTCGAACGGGTCAAGGCGATCATCCACACCCAGGCCCAGAGCTTTGGCTGCTCGGCCAGCATCGAACACCGCCCGGCCTATCCGGTGCTGGTCAACAGCCCGGAGCAGACCGAATTCGCCCGTCAGGTGGGTGTGGCGCTGCTGGGCGAGCAGGCGGTCGACGGCAACACGCGCAAGCTGATGGGCAGCGAAGACTTCGCCTGGATGCTGCAACGCTGCCCCGGCAGCTACCTGTTCATCGGCAACGGCCTGTCCCGGCCGATGGTCCACAACCCCGGCTACGACTTCAACGACGACATCCTGCTGACCGGCGCCGCCTATTGGGCCGCGCTGGCCGAGAGCTGGCTCGAGCCGGCCTGAGTTTTCCCTTTCTTCTGCCGCTGAATCGGGCGCCGTGGCGCCCGGCACTTCCCATAAGGGCCCGACTCGTTACCCGAGAGGCCCGACAAGAATAGAAGGACAGCGCTCATGCACGCCTCGAGATCCAGTGTTTCGCGTACCCGGCAAGTGGTCGCCGCGGTGATCGGCAACGCCTTGGAGTGGTACGACTTCATCGTCTACGGCTTTCTGGCCAGCATCATCGCCCGGCAGTTTTTTCCCTCCGACGACGAGTACGCCTCGCTGCTGATGGCCCTGGCCACCTTCGGCGTGGGCTTCTTCATGCGGCCGGTGGGCGGTGTCCTGCTGGGCATGTATTCGGACCGCAAAGGCCGCAAGGCCGCCATGCAGCTGATCATCCGCCTGATGACGGTGTCCATCGCCCTGATCGCCTTTGCCCCCAACTACGCGGCCATCGGCATGGGCGCACCGCTGATGATTGTGGTCGCGCGGATGCTGCAGGGCTTCGCCACCGGCGGCGAATACGCCAGCGCCACGGCCTTCCTGGTGGAAAGCGCACCGGCGCACCGCAAGGGCCTGTACGGCTCCTGGCAACTGGTCGGGCAATGCCTGGCGGTGTTCTCCGGGGCGGCGATGGTGGCGCTGGTCACCCATCTGTTTTCGCCCGAGGACCTCGATCTGTGGGGCTGGCGCCTGCCGTTCGTGATCGGCCTGCTGATCGGCCCGGTGGGCCTGTGGATCCGCAAGTACATGGAAGAGCCGGAAGCCTTCGTCGAGGCCCGCAAGCAGGTGCGCGGCAACGGCCCGGGCCTGATGCAGGTCATACGTGAGCACCGGCGCAGCATCCTGGTGTCCATGGGCCTGGCCTGTGGCGCGACGGTGTCGTTCTACGTGGTGCTGGTGAACATGCCGACCTTCGCCCACAAGAACCTCGGCTTGCCGCTGGACCAGGTATTGCTGGTGCAGATGTTCGCGGTGGCGCTGATGACCGTAGTGATTCCGCTGTCCGGCGCCCTGTCGGACCGGCTGGGGCGGCGCCCGGTGTTGCTGGCCTTTACCCTGGCGTTTTTTGTCATGGTGTATCCGCTGTACGTCTGGGTGGCCGCGGCGCCGTCGATCGAGCGGCTGCTGGTGATGCAGGTGCTGCTGTGCAGCGCCATCGGCGGCTTCTTCGGCCCGGCGCCGACCGCGCTGGCCGAACAGTTCCCGGTGCAGGTGCGTTCCACCGGAGTGTCGGTGGCCTACAACGTGGCGGTCATGGTCTTCGGCGGCTTTGCCCCGCTGATCGTGACCTGGCTCAGCAAGGTGCTGGGCACCCCGGTGGCCCCGGCGTTTTATGTATTGTTTGCCTGCGTGTTGACGCTGCTGGGCACTTATTGCCTGCATGAGGCACCCAAAGAGAAGAAACCGAGCGCACTGAATTTCGGGGTGAAACCTTGATGGATATCGCAGCACAAGACTTTGGGCCCATCGTTGAGCTGGGCGCCGTCGAACTGTCCCGGGCGATCCACGCCCGCAGGTTTTCCTGTCGCGAAGTGATGTTGGCCTACCTGGACCGGATCGAGCGCTGCAACCCCCGGGTCAATGCCCTGGTGTCCCTGCGCGAGCGCCAGGTGTTGCTGGCCGAGGCCGAGGAGCGCGACCGCCAGCTGGACCGGGGCCAGTCCATGGGCTGGATGCACGGCATGCCCCAGGCGATCAAGGACCTGGCGGCCACCGCCGGGCTGCGCACCACCCTGGGCTCGCCGCTGTTCGCCGAACAGATACCGGCCCACGACGCCATCTGCGTGGCGCGGGTCCGGGCCAGCGGGGCAATCATCGTCGGCAAGAGCAACGTGCCGGAGTTCGGCCTGGGCTCGCAAACCTACAACAAGGTGTTCGGCACCACCGGCAACGCCTACGACCCGAGGCTGAATGCCGGCGGCAGCAGTGGCGGGGCGGCGGTGGCCCTGGCGCTGCGCATGCTGCCGGTGGCCGATGGCAGCGACATGATGGGTTCGTTGCGCAACCCGGCGGCCTTCAACAATGTCTTTGGCCTGCGCCCGTCCCAGGGCCGTGTCCCCCACGGCCCGGCACCGGAGCTGTTCGTCCAGCAACTGGCCACTGAAGGCCCGATGGGCCGCAGCGTGGCCGATATCGCCCGCCTGCTGGCCACCCAGGCTGGGTACGACTCGCGGGTACCCTTGTCGCTGAAGGAGGATCCGGCGATCTTCAACGAGCCTTTGCAGCGGGACTTTCGCGGCGCGCGTCTGGGCTGGCTGGGGGACTTCGACGGTTACCTGGCCATGGACGATGGCGTGCTGGCGCTGTGCGAAGCGGCGCTGGGGGACTTTCGCCAACTGGGCTGCGAGGTCGAAGCCTGCCAGCCGGCGTTTTCCATGGCGGCGCTGTGGCAGTGCTGGCTGGTGCATCGGCATTGGCTGGTCCAGGGCAACCTGGGGCCGCTGTATGCCGACCCGCAGAAGCGCCACCTGCTCAAGCCCGAGGCGCAGTGGGAAGTCGAGGGCGGCCTGGGCCTGAGCGCGGCGGAGGTCTACCGCGCCTCGCAGGTTCGCAGCGATTGGTACCGGGCCCTGGAGCGCCTGTTCGAACGTTACGATTTCCTGCTGCTGCCCAGCGCCCAGGTGTTCCCTTTCGATGCAGGGGTGCCATGGCCACGCTTTGTCGGAGGGCGGGAGATGGACACCTACCATCGCTGGATGGAAGTGGTGATCGGCCCGACCCTGGCCGGCCTGCCGAGCCTCAGCGTGCCGGTCGGCTTCAATCCGGCGGGCTTGCCCATGGGCATGCAGATCATCGGCCCGGCCCAGGCCGACCGGGCGGTGTTGCAGCTCGGTCATGCCCACGAACAACTGACGCAGTGGGTCAGGCGCCGGCCGCCTGGTCATCCGTTGTAACCCTCGAACCGGGGTGTGCGGGTTTATCGGGCCCGCATCTTGCTGCGTAAAACGCTCATCCATCCGCTTATCAGGGAGGTCGGCATATGGCCAGCAAGGTAGAAACCGGCAGTGTGCGTTCGGTCGAACGGGCGTTGGCGATCGTCGAGCTGCTGGGCCAGCACCAGGCCCTGGGCCTGGAGGAACTGCACTACCTGACGGCGCTGCCCAAGGCCACGGTATCGCGCATGCTCCTGACGTTGCAGGAGCAGGGCTGGATCTATCGCGGCCTGAGCGACCGGCGCTATCGGCTGTGCGCCAGGCGGCTGTTCGGCGACCAGCAGCAACGCTTCAAGCGGCAGTTGGTGGAGCGTGCCGCGCCCTGGTTGCAGGCGTTGAGCGAGCGCACCGGGCTGGTGGTCGACCTGTCGTGTTTCGACGGCGAGCGCCTGGAGGTCATGGAAAGTTCGATCCCGGCAGTGCTGCGCAAGCGTTACCCGCATAACTGCCAGATCGTCGGCCACTATTCGAGCCTGTTCCATTCGGCGATGGGCAAGGCCTGCCTGGCCGAACTGGATCACGAGCAAGTCCAGCGCCTGGCCGTCCGCGAGCGGGTGCCCCAGGAGGACCAGTACCGCGCCTGCGAACAATCCCAGCATCAGGGTTTCGGCCAGCGCACCGAGGGTTATTGGGAGTACCCGGTGCGGCTGCCGTTCCTGATCCGCGCCGTGGCCTTGCCGATTCGTGACCAGGGCCGGTTGGTGGGCAGCATGGCCCTGCACTGGCCGATGGACCAGGCGCCGGTGGAGCGGGTGCTGAGTTTGCACTTGGCAAGCCTCGAGGCGACTGTCCAGGATGTCGAGCGCAGTCTGATGTAGCGGCTGGGAGGGCGACCGGGCTGGGCGATTCGGGCCTGGTGGGGTCTCTGGGATATCGAGGGGGCTTTTTGGGGCCGCTACGCGACCCTGCGCAGCCTGCGGCAGCGGCCACAGGGATCTTTTTCGTCTTTATGCACTCCGAGTATTCGCCGTTCACGGCCCTGTCGCTGTTTGCAAGCGCACGCGGGCCGGTTAAGGTTCGGCTCAGATTTCTCGACCCCATGAGTCTTCCATGTTCAACGCCTCTTTCCCCAAGGCCCTGGCCGCTTTGCTGCTGGCCTGCGCGGCCTGGCCGGCCCAGGCCAACTGGTACCTGGACAACGAGTCCTCGCGCCTGTCTTTCGTCACCACCAAAAATGCCAATGTTTCCGAAGTCCATCGTTTCCTGGTCCTGCACGGCAAGGTCGACGCCAAGGGCATGGCGCAGCTGGAAGTCGAGCTGGACTCGATCAACAGCGGAATCCCGCTGCGCGACGAGCGCATGCGCAAGGAGCTGTTCGAGATCGAGCGGCAACCGGATGCCCTGATCAACGCGCAGATCAACCTGCGGCCGATCAACGACCTGGCGCCCGGCGCGCAGATCGAACTGCGTCTGCCGGTCAATGTCACCCTGCACGGCAAACAGCACGAATACACCGCCGAACTGCTGGCCACGCGCCTGGACGATCGGCGTTTCCAGGTGGTGACCCTGGAGCCGCTGGTGCTCAACGCTGCCGATTTCGACCTGGTGCCGGGGCTCGAAACCCTGCGCAAGGCGGCCGGCCTGTCGGCGATCAGCCTGTCGGTGCCGGTGGGTGCGGTGCTGATCTTCACGGCGCGTTGATATGGCGGGCGCGGTCTTTCCCTGGCGTGAAGGCAATCGTTTCGAGCTGCTGATCGACGGTCCGAGTTTTTTCCCGCGGATGCTGGTGGCGATTGCCCGGGCCCGCGAGCAGGTGGAACTGGAGCTGTACCTGGTGGAGGCGGGCGCCTGCGCCGAGGCCATGGTCCAGGCCCTGACCCAGGCCGCCGAGCGCGGGGTGCGGGTGCGTTGCCTGTTCGATGACTACGGCAGCCTGGCCTTCACCATGGGCCTGCGCCAGCGCTTGACCGGCGCCGGGGTCGAGCTGCGTTTCTACAATCGCCTGAGCTGGCGCCGCGGGGTGCGCAACCTGTATCGCGACCACCGCAAGTTGCTGTTGGTGGATCAGGAGCTGGCAGTGGTCGGCGGCACCGGCGTGACCGATGAATTCTGGAACCCGCTGCAGGACAGCTGCGACTGGCATGAGGTCATGGTGGAAATCAGCGGCCCGCTGGTGCTCGACTGGCAGATGCTGTTCGACCGGCAGTGGATCGCCAACCGCTATCGCACCGCCTGGAAACCGGCGTCGAACTTCGGTCTGCCACGCCTGCCGCGCGTGCCGGCTCAGGGCGAGGGCATGGGCCGGGTGGCCTATGCCGACGCCCGGCAACACCGGGACATTCTGCAATCGCTGGTGCGCGCGCTGAACAGCGGGCACCGGCGGATCTGGCTGGCGACCCCGTATTTCCTGCCGACCTGGAAGGTCCGCCGCTCCCTGCGGCGCGCGGCCGGACGCGGGGTGGACGTGCGCCTGCTGCTGACCGGGCCGCGCACCGATCACCCGTCGGTGCGTTATGCCGGGCATCGTTATTACCCGCGCCTGCTGCGGGCCGGGGTGAAAATCTTCGAATACCAGCCACGTTTCCTGCACCTGAAGATGGTGCTGATCGACGATTGGGTGAGCATCGGCTCGTGCAACTTCGATCACTGGAACCTGCGGTTCAACCTCGAGGCCAACCTCGAAGCCCTCGACATGCCACTGACCGATGCGGTGCTTGCAAGCTTCCTCGCCGACTTCGACCAGAGCCAGGAAGTCAGCCTCGAAGCCTGGAAGAACCGCCCGCTGTGGCGGCGGATCAAGCAGCGGATCTGGGGCTGGGTGGACCGGCTGGTGGTGAACCTGCTCAATCGCCGCGACTGACCCCGCCCTGGCTTGGTACGGCTTCTGCTTCTGTAGGAGCCAAGCTTGCTGGCGATGCGGGCAACGCGGCGTGTCAGGGAAATCGCTATCGCGGGCAAGCCTCGCTCCTACACCGACCTGGCGCGGCTTGTGCTTCTGTAGGAGCCAAGCTTGCTGGCGATATGGGCAACGCGGTGTGTCAGGAGAATCGCTATCGCGGGCAATCGAGCGTCGACCGGCCGCTCCTACAGAAGCGACGCGGCTTTGGCTTCTGTAGGAGCCAAGCTTGCTGGCGATGCGGGCAACGCGGCGTGTCAGGGAAATCGCTATCGCGGGCAAGCCTCGCTCCTACATAGGAGCGAGGCCGGGGGGAGGGTTACAGCAGTTCGAAGCTCTGTTGCTTGACGTCCCGGGAGTCCAGGCCGATCTCGACCTTGAACTCGCCCGGTTCCGCGGCGTACTTGAGCTGGGCGTTGTAGAACTTCAGGTCGTCTTCGCTGATGCTGAAGTGGATCACCTTCTGTTCGCCGGCCTTGAGCTGCACTTTCTGGAAGCCCTTCAGCTCCTTGATCGGGCGGATGATGGAGCCGGCGACGTCCTGGATATACAGCTGCACCACGGTTTCGCCGTCGCGCTTGCCGGTGTTTTTCAGGGTCACGCTGGCGTCGAGCTTGCCGCTCTTGTTCAGGGTGGTCGACGACAGGGCCATGTCCGACAGGCTGAACGTGGTGTAGCTCAGGCCATAACCGAACGGAAACAGGGGACCTGTAGTGTCGTCGAAATACTGCGAGGTGTAGTTGCCCGGCTTGCCCGGGGTGAACGGCCGGCCGATGGTCAGGTGGTTGTAGTAGGTCGGGATCTGCCCCACCGAGCGCGGGAAGGTGATCGGCAGCTTGCCGGACGGGTTGTAGTCGCCGAACAGCACGTCGGCGATGGCGTTGCCGCCTTCGGTGCCGCTGAACCAGGTTTCCAGGATCGCGTCGGCCTGTTGGTTCTCGTCGAGCAGCGCCAGCGGCCGGCCGTTCATCAACACCAGCACCAGTGGCTTGCCGGTGGCCTTGAGGGCCTTGATCAGCTCGCGCTGGCTGGCCGGGATGTGCAGGTCGGTACGGCTCGAGGACTCGTGGGACATGCCCCGCGATTCGCCCACCGCCGCCACCACTACATCAGCCTGCTGCGCGGCCTTCACCGCTTCGTCGATCAACTGCTGGGCCGGGCGTGGATCGTCCACCACTTCCGGGGCATCGAAGTTGAGGAAGTTCAGGTAGTCGACCACGGCCTTGTCGGCGGTGATGTTCGAGCCACGGGCGTAGATCAGTTGTGCCTTGTCGCCCAGGGCGTTGCTCATGCCGTCGAACAGGGTGACCGACTGCGCCGGCACGCCAGCGGCGGCCCAACTGCCCATCATGTCGATCGGCGCCTTGGCCAGCGGGCCGACCAGGGCGATCTTGCCGGCCTTTTTCAGCGGCAGGGTGTCGTTGGCGTTCTTCAGCAGCACCAGGCTGCGGCGCGCCACATCGCGGGCGTCGCTGCGGTGCAGGCGGCTTTCGGCGTTGGTCTCGGCCGGGTCTTGCTCGGCCTTGCCGATGCGCAGGTAGGGGTTGGCGAACAGGCCCATGTCGTACTTGGCGGCCAGTACTTCGCGCACGGCGTTGTCCAGGTCGCGCTGGCTGACCTCGCCGGACTTGATCAGCCCCGGCAGTTCCTTGGCGTACAGCGAGTCGTTCATGCTCATGTCGATGCCGGCCTTGATCGCCAACTTGGCGGCTTCGCGGCCGTCCTTGGCGACACCGTGACGCATCAGCTCGACGATGGCGCCGTGGTCGCTCACCGCCAGGCCCTTGAAGCCCCACTCCTTGCGCAGCAGGTCGTTCATCAGCCAGGTGTTGGAGGTGGCCGGCACGCCGTTGATCGAGTTCAACGCCACCATCACCCCGCCGGCACCGGCGTCGATCGCGGCGCGGTAGGGCGGCAGGTAGTCCTGGTACATCTTCACCGGGCTCATGTCGACGACGTTGTAGTCGCGACCGCCTTCGACCGCGCCGTACAGGGCGAAGTGCTTGACGCTGGCCATGATGCTGTCGGCGTTCTTCGGGCTGTCGCCCTGGTAGGCCTTGACCATGACCTTGGCGATGCGCGAGACCAGGTAGGTGTCTTCGCCGAAGCCTTCGGAGGTGCGGCCCCAGCGTGGGTCGCGGGAGATGTCGACCATCGGCGCGAAGGTGATGTCCAGGCTGTCGGCGCTGGCTTCCTGGGCGGCGATGCGCCCGGAGCGGCCGATGGCGTCCATGTCCCAGCTCGACGCCAGGGCCAGGGGGATCGGGAAGATCGTGCGGTGGCCGTGGATCACGTCATAGGCGAAGAACATCGGGATCTTCAGCCGGCTGCGCATGGCCGCGTCCTGCATCGGCCGGTTTTCCGGGCGGGAGATGGAGTTGAAGGTGCCGCCGATGCGGCCGGCGGCGATTTCCTTGCGGATCATCTCGCGGGGCATTTCCGGGCCGATGCTGATCAGGCGCAACTGGCCGATCTTTTCATCCAGGGTCATCTGCTTGAGCAGGTTGTCGATGAAGGCGTCCTTGTTCTGCAGGACCGCATCGGAAAAGGGTTTTTCCTGGGCCGCTACCGGCGTGGTGGCGGCCAGGGCAGGGTGACTGGCCAGGCTGACCAGCAAGCCCAGCAAACACAGCTTCTTCATGAATATTGTTCTCTAGGGCCTAAAACAGACGCGATCAGTACGCGTCGAGCGGCCGAAAATTGGGAGAGCGGCTAATAAAGGAACGACTATTGTTGTTCGGATAAATGCAGCACACTTCTGAACTCTTTTTCGCGCTGGGCATCTTTTAGCCGATTGGCCCGATGCAATCCAGTGGTGGCGGCAGATTATGTCGATGCACTCGATTCAAAGGGTTACAGGTTCCATCCCCTAGGTTGCAAGGAGCGTCACCACCATGAACGTACGACAGAGCCTGTGCTCAAGCTGGCCGATGATGGCATTGCTGCTGCTCGGCAGCCTGCTCAGTGGCTGCGGGATCAACAACATCCCGACCCTCGACGAACAGGCCAAGGCGGCCTGGGGCCAGGTACAGAACCAGTACCAGCGTCGCGCCGACCTGATCCCCAACCTGGTGGAAACGGTCAAGGGCTACGCCAGGCACGAACAGGAGACCCTGACCGCGGTGATCGAGGCGCGGGCCAAGGCCACCTCGATCCAGGTCGATGCCAGCACCCTGGACAACCCGGAAAGACTCAAGCAGTACCAGCAGGCCCAGGACCAGCTGACCGGTGCCTTGAGCCGCCTGATGGTGGTGTCCGAGCGTTATCCGGACCTCAAGGCCAACCAGAACTTCCTGGCCCTGCAGTCGCAGCTCGAAGGCACCGAGAACCGTATCGCCGTGGCCCGTCGCGATTTCATCCTCGCGGTGCAGAAGTACAACACCGAGATCCGCACCTTCCCCGGCCGCCTGTGGCACAGCGTGATGTACAGCGACCTGCCGGTGCGCGAGACCTTCGAGGCCACCAGCCCCGACGCCGACAAAGCGCCAGAAGTGAAGTTCTGATCAGCAGTGGCTGCCCGCGGATCGCACGAGCGGCCGCGGGATCCGGCCCGGCGTTACCACGGATGAGGTTCCAATGCGCGTGTTGAGAGTTGGCCTGGTGCTGTTGCTCTGGGTGTTTGCGATAACGGCCCAGGCCGAGCTGAAGTTCCCGGCGCTGAGCGGGCGGGTGGTGGACAACGCCCAGATGATCGAGCCGGCGGTGCGCCAGCAACTGACCCAGGAGCTGGCCTCCCACGAGCAGTCCACCGGCGAGCAGGTGGTGGTCGTGACCCTGCCGGACCTGCAAGGCACCAGCATCGAGGATTTCGGCTATCAGCTGGGGCGCTACTGGGGCATCGGCCAGAAGGACAAGAACAACGGCGCCTTGTTGATCGTCGCCCGCGATGATCGCAAGCTGCGCATCGAAGTCGGTTATGGCCTGGAAGACCGCCTGACCGACGCGCAAAGCTCGGTGATCATCCATCAGGTCATCACCCCGGCCTTCAAGGCCGGCAATTTCAGCAAGGGCATCAGTGACGGCGTGTCGGCCATGTTGCTGGTGCTGGGCGGCAATCCGCTGGACGAGCCGAGCGCCGCCTATGACGGTGGCGGCGAGCGCGGCAGCGAGTTTTTCGATCGGCATCCCGGCGCCCTGGTGTTCCTGGTGCTGCTGTTTTTCGTGACGATCTTCGTCTGCCAATTGCTTGGCATCCTGCCCAGCGGTGGCGGCGGGCGTGGCGGTTCCGGCGGTTTTGGCGGGGGCGGTTTTGGTGGCGGAGGCGGCGGGGGCTTCAGCGGTGGCGGTGGTAGCTTTGGCGGCGGCGGATCGTCAGGCGGCTGGTGACTAAAAATAATCGATGAGTATGGGAAGACATGGCACTACTGAGTGAGTACGAACAACGGCAGGTCGCCGAGGCGATCGCCCGGGTCGAACAGCAGACCGATGCCGAACTGGTCACCGTGCTGGCCGCCCGCGCCGACGACTATGCCTATATCCCCTTGCTCTGGGCCAGCCTGCTGGCGCTGATCGTGCCGGGCGTGGTGCATTACGCCACCGGCTGGATGAGCATGCACCTGTTGCTGCTGGTGCAGTGGGTGACCTTTATCGTGCTCTGCCTGGTGTTCCGCATTCCGCGCATCACCACCCGCCTGATTCCGCGCTCGGTACGCCACTGGCGCGCCTCGAACCTGGCCCGCCGCCAGTTTCTCGAACAGAACCTGCACCACACTGTCGGCAGCACCGGGATGCTGATCTTCGTCTGCGAAGCCGAGCGCTATGTGGAGATCCTGGTGGACGAGGGCATTTCCAAGCGCCTCGACGACAAGACCTGGGACACCATCGTCCAGGCTTTCACCCAGCAGGTGAAGCAGGGGCAGACCCTGCAAGGCTTCATCACCTGCATCGAGGCCTGCGGCGAACTGCTCAAGGTGCATGTGCCGGTGACCCACGTGCGCAACGAACTGCCCAACCGCCTGGTGGTCCTGGCCTGATCCCCCCCGCTCCTGTAGCCGCTGCCGCAGGCTGAGATCGGCCGAAGGCCGTGGCGTCCGCAAGATCGCTGGAGGTCCTGCGGACCTTGCGCAGCCTTCGGCAGCGGCTACAGGAAGCCCGCTCCCGCAGAATCTGCGCCGCCGGGTAAATAACTCCGTGCCCCGGCGGGCCATCCCCCCTAAAATACCCGCCATTCCCCGATTCACACCCGCACCGCCCGAGGCGCCTTTTTCCATGTCTGCAACCGCAACCCCCGCCAGCCTTGCGCCGGATCATCACGCCCAGTTTCTCGAGCTGCTGGAAACCAGCCTGGCGCAGAACGCCTTTATCAAACTGGTGCTGGCCAAGCATGTGGGGGCCGAGGCGGATTTGCAGCGGCTGATCATCAAGCAACTGACGGTCAAGGAGCAGCCGTGCCTGTCCTTCGTCTACCGCTACAAGACCCGCGACATCACCAAGAACTTCCCCCTGGACGAAGGCGTGGCGCTGATCGCCGGGCTGCTGCCGGCGTCGTTCAAGAACGCGCACCTGCTGTCGCTCACCGATGAAGTGCAGCTCGAATACAGCAAGAAGGGCAAAAGCTCGCTGTTCAAGGGCAAGGCCCAGCAGCAGCGCGAAGTGCCGTCCGCCGAGCACAACCGCGAGAAGAACCGCTACCTGGAGCTGAGCCGGCCCTTCCTCACCGACCTGGGGGTGACCAACAAGCAGCACGAGTTGATCCCGGCGATGTCGCGCAAGTGGAAGCAGATCAACAAGTTCATCGAGGTCTTCAGCCATGCGCTGAGTTCGTCGCCGATCGACTTGCAGCAGCCGGTGCGGGTGGCGGACTTCGGCTCTGGCAAGGGCTACCTGACCTTCGCCATCCACGACTACCTGTGCAACACCTTGCAGGCGCAAGGGCAGGTGACCGGTGTCGAACTGCGCGAAGACATGGTGACCCTGTGCAACGCCGCGGCGGCGCGCCTGGACCATCAGGGCCTGGAGTTCAAATGCGGCGACGTGCGCAGCGTGGCGCCGAGCGAGCTGGACGTGATGATCGCCCTGCATGCCTGCGATATCGCCACCGACTACGCGATCCACACCGGCATTCGTTCCGGTGCGTCGATCATCATGTGCTCGCCGTGCTGCCACAAGCAGATCCGCCCGCAGATGCAGAGCCCGGCGCTGCTCAAGCCGATGCTGCAATACGGCCTGCACCTGGGCCAGCAGGCGGAGATGGTTACCGACAGCCTGCGCGCGCTGTTCCTCGAAGCCTGTGGCTACGAGACCAAGGTCTTCGAGTTCATCTCCCTGGAACACACCAACAAGAACAAGATGATCCTCGCGGTCAAACGTGCCGAACCCCAGGACCCGACCCAGCTGCTGGCGAAGATCGGCGAGCTCAAGGCGTTCTACCACATCAGCGAGCACTGCCTGGAAACCCTGCTGCGGGCCGACGGCTACCTGGGCTGACCACGCGCCTGTAGCCGCTGCCGCAGGCTGCGATCGGCACCGCAGGGGCCGCAAACCAGGCGACGCGCTACATCTGACAGGGCCGGGATACCGCCTTTGCGCCGGCTACGCCGTCGATCGTCCGAACGCGGCTCGAACCTGCGGCAGCGGCTACAGGGCGCGTGCTGGGGTTGCTTGCTGCACGGCAGTCTTGCGCCCGAGCATCACGGTAAGGATCACGCCCACGGCGAACAGCCAGGTGACCGGTTCCACCTGTTCGCCGAAGAACAGCGCCGAGAAGGCGATGGTGAAGAAGATCTGCAGCAGCTGGATCTGGCTGACCCGGGCGATACCGCCCATGGCCAGCCCGGCGTACCAGGCAAAAAAGCCGATGAACTGCGAGAACAGCGCCACGTAGCCGAAGGCCCACCAGGTCTTTGCCGAAACCGCGCCCTGATGCTGCGCCGCGAGGTACCAGACCGGACCGATCAACAGCGGCGTCGACAGCACCAGGGCCCAGCAGATCACCTGCCAGCCGCCCATCTCCCTGGCCAGCCGGCCGCCTTCGGCATAACCCAGGCCGCCGACCGCAATCGCCCCGAGCATCAGCAAGTCGCCGGCCTGGATACTGCCGGCGCCGCTGATCAGCGCGTAACCCAGGACCAATGCGCTGCCCAGTGCGGCGCAGCCCCAGAAGGCTTTCGACGGCCGTTCATGGGACAGCCACGCCGCGTACAGCGCCGCGCACAAGGGTTGCAGGCCATTGACCAGCGCGCCGTGGGACGCCGGCAGGGTCTGCATGGCCCAGGCCGACAGCACCGGAAACCCCAGGATCACCCCGGCGATCACCAGGCTCAGGCCCTTGATCTGGTGCCAGGTCGGCCATTTTTCCCGCCGCCAGAGCAACAGCAGCGCCGCCGGGATCGCCGCGAACAGCGCCCGTCCCAGGCCGTTGAGCAGTGGGTGAAGTTCCTGCACCACGATGCGGGTGAAGGGCAGGGTCAGGCTGAAAATAACCACGCCGAGCAGGCCCAGGGCCATGCCGGTGTTTTCGCGGGAAGACATGATGACAACCGTTTTTTATTGGGGAAGGGCAGGTGCGCTTATCTAGCCATAAACCCACCGCGGCACCCTGTTACAGCTGTACGCAGAGTTATCCATACAGTTCGGCTTCTGTAGGAGCGGCCGGTCGACGCTCGATTGCCCGCGATGAACGATAACGCGGTGTATCAGGTAATCCGCGTCGCTTTTATTGTGGGCAAGCCTCGTTCCTACGGGGCAGCGGAGAGCATGCTCTTCTGTAGGAGCGAAGCTTGCTCGCGATGAACGATGACGCGGTGTATCAGGCAATCCGCGTCGCTTTTATTGTGGGAAAGCCTCGTTCCTGCAGGCCATGGATCACGCTTTTTTGTAGGAGCGAAGCTTGCTCGCGATGAACGATGACGCGGTGTATCAGGCAATCCGCGTTGCCTCTATCGCGGGCAAGCCTCGCTCCTACAGAAGCGTTGAGGGCGTAGTACCGGGTTATTACCCGGCCTCGCGGATAAGGACTACCTTGAACATTCCTGTTTTCCCTTGAAGAGGAGTCATCTCCATGGCCGCGAAAAAAATCCTCATGCTGGTCGGCGATTACGTCGAGGACTACGAAGTGATGGTGCCGTTCCAGGCGCTGCTGATGGTCGGCCACACCGTGCATGCGGTGTGCCCGGACAAAAAGGCCGGGCAGACCGTGCGCACCGCGATCCACGACTTCGAAGGCGACCAGACCTACAGCGAAAAACCGGGCCATCAGTTCGCCCTGAACTTCGATTTCGCCAAGGTCGAGGCGGCCGATTATGACGCGCTGCTGATACCTGGCGGTCGCGCCCCGGAGTACCTGCGGCTGAACGAAAAGGTCCTGCAACTGGTGCAGGCCTTCGACAAGGCTGGCAAGCCGATCGCCGCCGTCTGCCACGGCGCCCAGCTGCTGGCCGCGGCGGGTATTCTCGAAGGCCGCGAGTGCAGCGCCTATCCGGCCTGCGCCCCGGAAGTGCGCCTGGCCGGCGGTACCTACATCGATATCCCGGTGACGGACAGCCACGTTCAAGGCAATCTGGCGACAGCCCCGGCCTGGCCGGCGCACCCCAGCTGGCTGGCCGGTTTCCTCGGCCTGCTGGGCACCAAAATCACCCTGTAAACGGATGACCCGCTGGCGCTGCTTTTCCGTCAGGAAGCAGCGCCATCGTCCTACTTCCAACCGAGGAGTGCCCAGCATGTGTGAGCTCTACGTCAAAGCCGACCCGATCCTCTACGAGTCCCGCTCGCGCTCGCTGCGCATCTGCGGGGTGGTCACCACCCTGCGCCTGGAGAACCAGTTCTGGGACATCCTCAGCGAAATCGCCGAAGTCGATGGCATGACCACCAACCAGTTGATCGCCAAACTCTACGAAGAAGTGATGGACTACCGCGGCGAAGTGGTGAATTTCGCCTCCTTCCTGCGGGTCAGCTGCACCCGCTACCTGAGCCAGCGCCGCAGCGCCACGCCAGAACTCAGCGTAGTGCGCAGCGCCACCAAATAACCCCGTACCCCTGTAGCCGCTGCGGAGCCTTGGCGAGGCTGCGATCGCCTGCGTAGCAGGCGCCAAGCCAGGCGACGCCGCACATCAGACATACCGCGTCGCCAGGTTTTACTGAGCCAGCGCCGCAGCGCCACCAAATAACCCCACAACCCTGTAGCCGCTGCCGAGCCTTGGCGAGGCTGCGATCGACTTGGGCGGCACTCCGACGTAGCAGGCGCCAAGCCAGGCGACGCCACACATCAGACATACCGTGTCGCCAGGTTTTACGGGGCTGCGCCCCGATCGCAGCCTCGCCGGGGCTCGGCAGCGGCTACAGGGGTCGTTTCAGGTCAAGAGGTCGGGCGCGTGCCATCGAGCAGGGCATCCACCACTGCCCGGGCCATTTCCACCGAATGCACCATGGACCAGATCAGCCCACGCTCGACGCCGCTGGCGCGTTCGGTGATTTCATCGGAAACCTCCTCGGCGCATTTGAGCAGCAGGGAAACGTGCATCAGCGCGTCTTCGGCATTGACGCCGGGTTGCACGGCGAACAGTGGGTTGTGCTGGCCATCGCGCAGGCCAAAGGGGCGGCGGCGTGTGCCTTGCAAGGTGGCGATCAGGCTGGCGTTGGCGCGATCCAGTTCCGGGTCGCGCAGTTTGCGAGGGGCTTGCAGGGGTGGATCGGGGACGAGCTTTTTCATGAGGTGATTTCTCCAGTTGTTCAAGGAACCGCCGGATCTCACTTCCACATGAGAGGTGGCAGCCGTACGTAGGTGTGGAAGACCGGTCTGGAGCCACCGGCGCACCCGAGGATGCCCCACGTACAGCCGCCATAAAACGAACTCACCAGGACTGAAAGTCACTGATGTTTTCGTATGAGACGAATTGCACGCTCTCCAGAACCGAACTTCCACATCCGGGCCGCTGATTTTGCAGCGACCCAGGCAGACTGCCCGATCAATCTGAGGGGTACAAGACGCTCAAAGGCGTTGGGGATTTTCTAGGAAATACCTTACAAAACAAAGCGAAACTTCTTCTCTGCCCAGCACCTCTCCCTGACCAATACCTGTAGCCGCTGCCGAGCCCCAGCGAGGCTGCGATGGTCCGGGCCACGCTGGTCGCAGGACCTCCAGCGGCTGTGAGAATGTCATCGCGGGCAAGCCTCGCTCCTACAGGTCCGTGGCGATCTTGGCTTGTGTAGGAGCCAGGCTTGCCGGCGATGCGGGCAACGCGCTGTGTCTGACGTACCGCTATCGCGAGCAAGCTCGCTCCTACAGGGATAGGCGTTCCTTTGTAGGAGCGAGCTTGCTCGCGATGGCGATCGATCAGGCAACGCCGCTTCAGAAGAACCGCGTCACGCTGATCTTGGCGTTACGCCCAAGGCTCGAGGCGTTTTCGCCGCTCAGGGGCGGGCGGTAATCGCGGTTGAACATGTTGTCCAGGGTGAAGTTGACCTCGGTGCCCTTGAGGTATGGCTGCTGCGGTTTCCAGTTGGCGAACAGGCCCTGCACGTTGTAGCGGTCGTTCTCGTACTGGTCCCAGTAGGAATCGCCCGCGGCGCTGGCCGGGCCGCTCGGGTAGATGTCGCTCGGCACGCGGTCGGTCTGGCGTACCCACTGGCCCTGCCAGCCCACTTGCGCATCCCACTGCGGGATTTTCACCCCCAGGGTGGCGACCCACTTGCGTGGCGGGATGTCCCGGGCCCAGACATTCGGCCCCCAGGGGTTGGTGTAGGCGCCTTCATGCTTGCCGGTGATCCAGGAGTAGGACAGCGAGCCGAACAGGTAGGTCGAATCGTAGAAGCTCTCGACTTCGAAGCCCTTGATGGTCAGGTCGCCGATATTGCGGTAGACCCCGATGGTCGGCTGGTTGCACACCTGGCCGATGCTCTTGCCGCCGCTCAGTTGCTCGGGGCAGCCGATCCCGAGGTTCTTCATGATTTCGTCCTTGATCTCATTGCGGAACACCGTGGTGCGGATCTGCAGGCTGTCGGCCTGGGTCAGGACGTCGGAGAAGCGGGTGATGTTACCGGCGCGCAATGCGGTGATGCGCTCCGGGTCGAGGTCGCGGCTGGTGGAGGAGCGGGTGGTGCCGGCCGCCTGGACTTCGTACTGCTCGTCGATCACCGGCGCGCGCCAGGTCTTGCTGTAGTCGGCGAACAGGGCGAATTGCGGGGTGACCGTCCAGAACGCCGACAGCCGTGGCGACCAGCCGGTGTAGGTCTTGTCGCCGTAATCGTGGCCGACCACCGGGTCGGGGCTGTTGTAGACCGGCGCGTCGTTCTTCTGCCCACGGTTGCGCACATGGTCGTAGCGCAGGGACGGGGTCAGGGTGAAGTTGCCCAGGGTGATGGCGTCCTGGATATAGAAGGCGTTGTTGTCGACCTTGCCATGGGGCATGAAGCCCGGCTGGTAATGCCCGTTGTTGTACTTGGGCACCTCGTAGGTCTTGCCCGGCATCCACATGTCCACTTCGCGGTCGTGCTTGCGGATCTGGATGCCATTAGTCAGGGCATGTTCCAGCGGGCCGGTGTTGAAGCGGCTGGTGTTTTTCAGCGAGAGGATCCTGTCCTCGTAACCCACGGTGATCTTGCGGCCACCGGAGGCCGGCTGGGCGTAGGCGTTCGGGCCGCGCTCGTCGGTCTGGTCGGTCTTGGAGTCGGAGTACTTGGCCTCGAAGTCGATCCACGGGTTGTCCAGCGGCGTGTGCTGGTACTTGGCCTGCCAGGTGGTGTCGATGGTATTGCGCTGGGCCAGGAAGCGCCGGGTGGCGCCGTCGTAACCGTACTTGTCGATATCGCGCTGGGTCGGCGGCGTCGGGTAGCTCTTGGCCGAGAAGGGCGCCCAGATATCACTGTTGGAGCGCATGTAGCTCAAACCCAGGCGATGTTCGTCGGTCAGCTGCATGTTCAGCTTGAACAGCTCGCCGTCCAGGTCCTGGGCGGTGTTGGGCAGGCGCTTGGGGTTGATCGGGTAGGCGTTGCGCGGGTCCGGCTGGGCGCTGGCCAGCTTCATGTCGTCGCCGTCGCGTTTGGTCCAGTAGGCCAGGGCGTCGAAACGCCGGTCCTCGGTGCGCCCGTACACCGCGCCGGTGTAGGCCTGCTCATGGCTGTTGCTGCTGTAGCCGTACTTGAGCATGGCGCCGGTGTCGCGGCCTTCTTGCAGCAGGTCCGGGGCGTCCTTGGTCTCCATATGCACGGTGCCGCCGAAGCCGCCGTTGCCGGTCTCGGGCGAGTGCGGGCCCTTTTCCACCTCGATGCGCTTGATCAGTTCCGGCTCGATGAAGATCGAGCCCTGCTGGTAGCGTTCGAAGCCGCTCTTGGTCGCGCCGTCGACGCTCATCGGCACGTCTTCGGCATCGCCCAGGCCCCAGATGTTGATGGTCTGGCCGCCGGGCTTGAGCGAGCCGCCGAGGCTGACGCCGGGCAGGGTGGCGATCAGGCTGGGAATGTTGGTGGCCTGGTGGCGATCGATCTCGGCCTGGTTCAGGGTCGAGCGGCCGACCGTGGCGGAGTCCACTTCCAGGCCGCTGCCGATGACGCTCATGGCGCCCAGCTGCAGCGCCGAACTGCGGGTGCTGCTGTTTTCCGCGGGGCGCACCACGTAGGTCTGGTCGACCTTGACCAGGCTGAACTGGCTGCCGCCCAGCAGCTGCTGGATCGCCGCCTCGGGGCTGAAGTCGCCCTTCAGCGCCGGGGCCTTCACGTTGCGCAGCAACTCTTCGTCGAACAGCAACTGGATCTTCGCCTGCTGCGCCACCTGGCTCAGCGAGGCCGCCAGCGGCTGGGCGGGCAGGGCGAAGGCGAACGATTCGGCCTGAATCTGCGCCTGGCCCTGCAGGCTGAACGCCAGGCAGGCGGCGAGCAAGGTCGGACGCGAACAGATGAGCTGCAAGTGATAAGGCACGCGAAACATGAAATCCCCCGGAGCGGCGACAAAGGCCAGAAAAGGTGTGCGTAAACAACGCAGACCGGAGGAAGACGCGTCAGTAAACTAAAACCTCATATGCGAATGAAAAATATTCGCATATGAGTTTCAGCGCCGGGCTTCGATGCGCACGCGGCCGTCGGCCAGGGCCACGGTTTTCACCGGGATCAGCGCCGGCAGGGCCTTGATCAGGGCGTCCGGATCCCGCACATCGAGGTTGCCCGAGACCTTGAAGTTGCCCAGGGCGCCGTCGGCCAATAACACCGGCTGGCGGCGATAGAGGTTCAACTCGTCCACCAGGCTGGCCAGGTCGCGATTGCGAAAGGCCAGGTGGCCGCCGCGCCAGTCGGCGACCTCGGCGACGTTCACGGGCTGTTCCCGCAGGGTGCCGCTGGCGTAGTCATAGATGCCACGCTGGCGGGCACCGAGCAGCAGCGGGTCGGTTTTTTGTTCGTCGGGAACGAACGCCACCTGGCCATGGGCGACGCTGACCACCAATTGTTTTTCGCCGCGGCGCACATCGAAGCCGGTGCCGACCACCCGCACCCGGGCCGCGCCGGCATGCACCCACAGCGGCCGTTCCTTGTCGGCGGCGACTTCCAGGTACAGCTGGCCCTGGTCCAGATAGAGGTTGCGTTGCTGCGCCGTAAAGTCGATGCGCAAACGGGTGTTGGCGTTGACGTACAGGGTACTGCCGTCGGGCAGGTTGAAGCTGCGCATGCCCTGGCGTTGCGCGGCGATCTGCTGCGAATAGATCGCCGGCGGGGCGCCCAGTTCGATGGCCAGCAGCGCGCAGACCAAGGCGGCAGCGACCGCCAGGGCCGGACGCCAGCGCGGCTTTTTGCTCAGCGGCAGCGGCGTCGGTCGGTTCAGTGGTTCGAGTTCGGCCAGGTCGGCCCACAAGCGCTCGAACTCGGCGTAGGCCCGGGTGTGGGCCGGTTCGCTGGACCAGGCCGCGAAGGCGTCGCGCGTGGCCTGGCTGTGGTCCTCGCGATTGCGGGTGAACCAGCCGGCCGCCTGGGCATCGATGCTGTCGATCTGCTGCTCGGTGTCGTGGGGGCGGGTCATTGCGCTTGCTCCTTGCCGTGTTCCTGTTCCAGGCGCTGCTTGCAGTGCAGCAGGGCAAAGGCGATGTGTTTTTCCACCATGCTCAGGGAGATGCCCATGCGTTCGGCGATCTGCGCCTGGCTCAGGCCTTCGAAGCGGTGCAGCATAAGGGCTTCGCGGCGGCGCGGCGAGAGTTCGGCGAGCACGCTCTTCAAGCGCTCCAGGCGTTGCAGGCGCTGGGCCGCGGGCAGTGGCTCGTGGTGTTCGTCGGCCAGCGGCTCGGGTTCTGTTGCATGCGGTTCGTGGTGCACCTTGTGCCTGACCTTCTGCCGGCGCCAGTGATCGCGCAGCAGGTTGCGCGCCATCTGGAACAGAAAGGCGCGGGGTTGTTCGACCTTGGCCCGGTCGCGGTAATCGAGCCATTGGGTGAAGACGTCCTGGGTCATGTCCGCCGCATCGCTGGCGTTGTCCGTGCGTTTACGCAGGTAATGCAGGATGTCCGCATAGAACCCGCGGACGGGGTCCGCCAAGGTGGGGTCGGGCTTGAAGCGAGACATGAAAATCCTTCGCAAGTACTGCCGGGCAGAAAAGTCGCGAATGATATCGAGAATTATTACTATTTGTCTGCATGAGTTTCGCTTCATGAACCGGATGCGATTTTTCCTGTCTGATGCTGCGTGCCTCAGCAACACACCCCAAACGCTGGTAAACCGGCAAAGACAAGCTTTAATCCGAAGTGCATTCGCATCTTTGGACACTCAGGAGCAGGACCATGGCTGGATGGTATGAATTAAGCAAAAGCAGTGACGGGCAGTTCCGCTTCGTTCTCAAGGCTGGCAATGCTGAAACCATTTTGACGAGTGAGCTGTATTCCTCCCGCAGCGCCGCCGAAAACGGCATCGCTTCGGTGCAGACCAACAGCCCCAACGAGGCCCGCTACGCCAAGGAAGTCTCCAAGGACGGCAAGCCTTATTTCAACCTCAAGGCGGCGAACCACCAGATCATCGGCAATAGCCAGCGCTATTCGTCCGAGGCGGCGCGCGACGGCGGTATCGAAAGCGTCAAGACCAACGGTCCAACCACCACCATCAAGGACAAGACCGTTTAGTTTTCTGCTCTGAAACAAAAGAGCCCGGCAGGACAACCTGCCGGGCTTTTTGTTGGGCGGCGTTTTAAGGCAAGGTGTTTTGCCTGATGCACCGCTATCTCGGGCAAGTTGTGCGGCGCTCCTGCTGGCGTCATCGCGAGCAAGCTCGCTCCTACAGGTCGGTGGCGTCTTTGGCTTCTGTAGGAGCCAGGCTTGCCGGCGATGAGGCCCGCAAGCTCGCCGCTACAGCGAAGGCCCGATCAGCGCACGGCGTTCAACATGGCCTGCAATTGATTACGCCCAGCCTCACCCAGCGGGAACACCGGCCGGCGCGGGTCGCCGACCTGCAGCCCGGTCATGTTCAACCCGGCCTTGATGGTGGTCGGCAGGCCGCCCTTGAGGATGAAGTCGAGCACCGGCAACTGGCGGTAAAACAGCTCGCGCGCGCGGTCCAGGTCGTTGTCCAGCACCGCCTGGTACAGGTCCAGGTTGAGCTGCGGGATCAGGTTCGCGGCGGCGGTGCACCAACCCTTGGCGCCGGCGGCGAAGGCTTCCAGGGCCAGCGGGTTGCAACCGTTGTAGAACGGCACCTGGCCTTCGCCCAGCAGTTGCAGCTTGTGCATGCGCTGGATGTCGCCGGTGCTCTCCTTGACCATGGTCACGTTTTCCACGGCATTGAAGATCCGCAGGATCAGCTCCACCGACATGTCGGTGCCGCTGGTGGCCGGGTTGTTGTAGAGCATGATCGGCACGCCGATGCTGTCGCCGATGGCCTGGTAGTGGCCGAGGATTTCGGCTTCGCTGAGTTTCCAGTAGGAAGCCGGCAGCACCATCACCGCATCGGCGCCCTTGGCCTCGGCAAAGCGCGCGCGGCGCACGGCCTTGGCGGTGGTCAGGTCGGAAACGCTGACGATGGTCGGCACGCGCTTGGCGATGTGGCGGATGCTGAATTCGGCGACCTGATCCCACTCGGCGTCGCTCAGGTAGGCGCCTTCGCCGGTGCTGCCCAGGGGCGCGATGGCATGCACGCCGCTGTCGATCAGGCGATCGATGGAACGGCCGAGGGTGTCCAGGTCCAGTTGCTCACCGTTGGCGGTGAACGGGGTGATGGTGTAGCCGATGATGCCGTGAATGTGGGTGTTCGACATGGCGACGCTCCTTTAGCGAATAGGGTGGTTTCAGTTCAGGCAATCGGCGTGTTGCTTGAGGTTCTGCCGAGCGTAGTAGTTAAAGGCGGCGGCGTGACGCTTGGGTTTGGAGATCCAGTCATGGGCCTCGCGACCGAGCTCCGGCTGGATCGGCTTGATGGTGCCGGCGGCCATGGCCTGCAACTGCAGCTTGGCGGCGCGCTCGATCAACTGGGCGATCACACAGGCTTCCTCGATGCTGGCGCCGGTGGACAGCTGGCCGTGGTGCGAGAGCAGGATGGCGCGCTTGTCGCCCAGGGCTGCGGAGATGATCTCGCCTTCTTCGTTACCCACCGGCACGCCCGGCCAGGCCTCGAGAAAGGCGCAGTCGTCATACAGCGGGCACAGGTCCATGTGGGAGATTTCCAGCGGCACTTCGATCATCGACAACGCGGCGACGTGGGTCGGGTGCGTGTGGATGATGCAGTTCACGTCGGGGCGGGCGCGGTACACCCAGCTGTGGAAACGGTTGGCCGGGTTGGGCATGCCGTGGCCTTCGAGCACCTCCAGGTCTTCGTTGACCAGCAGCAGGTTGCCCGCGGTGATTTCATCGAAGCCCAGGCCCAGTTGCTGGGTGTAGTAAGTACCCGGCTGCGGGCCGCGGGCGGTGATCTGCCCGGCCAGGCCGGAGTCATGCCCGTTCTCGAACAGGATGCGGCACGTCAGCGCCAGCTTTTGCCGGTCGGTCCACGTATTATCCGCCAGGGTGTTTTGCATCTGGGTCAAGGCTTGCTTGACCAGTTGCTCTTTGGGTAGTGCTAATGTCTTGGCCATATCGGTGTCCTTTGGTCGTTTCAATGGACGTCGGATTTGCCAGCTCCCGCTGCTCGCAAGGTCGTTGGGTGAAAGCAAATGACACTAAAGAGGCTATATGACACTTTGTGTCATTGGCAAGGACAAATCGTCGGCTCCTTGATGGGTTAACCGTTCTACATGTCTATCCGTTTGAAATTATTGAGAAAAAAACTTGGCGTGACGCTGGAGGCCCTGGCCGAGAAATCCGGCATGACCAAGAGTTACCTGTCGAAAGTCGAACGCGGCCTGAACACGCCCTCGATCGCCGCGGCGTTGAAACTGGCCAAGGCGTTGAACGTGAACGTCGAGGAGCTGTTCGCCGAAGACAAGGTCAGCCTCGACAGCTACAGCCTGGTGCGCAGCGACGAACGCCAGTCGCTGGCGGCCAACGACCAGGCGCCGGGTTATGCGGTGCTGGCGCATCAGGTCAGCGAGCGCAGCCTGCTGCCGTTCATCATCTATCCGCCCAGGGAGTTCACTGACAAGAGCTTCAAGGAACACCTGGGGGAGGAGTTCCTGTTTGTCCACGAAGGGCAGGTGGAAGTGGATTTCATGAACGAGCGGGTGATCCTCAACCGTGGCGATGCGCTGCACTTCAACGCGCAGAAACCCCACCGCCTGCGCTCGGTGGGCGAGGTGCAGGCACAGTTGCTGGTGGTGGTGCACAGCGGCGAGGAATGAGCCCGCTCCTGCGGATTGTGGATTTTCCTACACCATCGGCGCCGAACCGCTGCCCCGTAGGCCCGTAGCCGCTGCCGAGCGCAGCGAGGCTGCGATCGAGGTGGGCGGCATTCCGACGCAGTCCTCGCAAAACCTGAGCACGCGGTATGCCTGGAAGAATGTTACGGCCGCTTCGCAGCCTCGCTGCGCTCGGCAGCGGCTACAGGTGGCGTACCAGCATGAAAACTGTAGGAGCGAAGCTTGCTCGCGATGGCGTCCTTGCGGGCAGACCGCAGTGCCTGGATCGCGGACAAGCCTCGCTCCTACGGATCGCGGGTAGCTTTCAGCGTTCGACCGGCACCGACAGCGCAGGCGCGCCCAGAGCATGGCTCTTCGAATCGAAGAAGCGCAGCGTCACTTCCATCCCTTCAAACAGCTGGGTGTAGCGCCGCTTCTGGTTCTGGATAAAGGCCTTGCTGCGCGGGTGGATCGAGATCGCCAGGGTCTGTACCCCGGACTGGCGGATCGCCTGCACCAGGTGGCTGTCCTGGGGGCCGAGGTCGTGGCCGAAGATGCACAGCGCGTCGCTGTGATTGAGCAACTGCTGGTAGCAGAACGACAGGTAGTCGCTGCTGCGAATGGTCTTGAGCTTGTCCGCCACCGGGCCTTCGCTGACGAACAGCGGCACATCGTCGAGGGTCTTCAGGGTGTTGTTGATGGCGAAGTTGCCCAGCAGGGTGCCCTCGGTGGAACCCAGCTTGCGCGCGGTGCCGTCCTGGTTGCGCACCAGGTGCAGGCCGCCGTGCAGGTACAGCACGCGGGTCTGTTGGCTGGCGGTCTGGCCGATGTCGAAGCTCGGGTCGGCGCCCTGGAACAGGTCGTCGATGCCCTGGGCATCGTGCTGGATCGCCCAGTAGTTGAGCAGGTCGTAGTTGCTGGTGAACACCGTGCGGTAGCGGCGCAGTTCCTGGTTGATCTGCGAAAGGCTCGCCGGCTGCACCAGGCGCCACGGAATGTGCACCGCGTGCACGGTATTGATCAGCGCTTCCTTGATCGCGTAGTAGCGATTGCGCGGCGCCGCGGAGCTGACGGCCAGGGCTTTGTTGACCCGGCTGGTGGTCTTCAGCGCGCCCAGCACCTGCTCGAAACTGCGGGTCTGCAGGGCGTCGAACACGCTCAGCTCGGAGGGGCTCAGGGGCTTTTCCTCGACGGTGCGGGCGTTCTCGAACAGCGAGTCGTAGGCGAAGTCTTCCCACACCGCGCGGCTGGCGCCGTTGCCGATCAGCAGGCCGGCGATCGGCGTGCTGGCGCGCAAGGCGTTCCAGTCTTCAAGGTCGGTATCAAATTCCTGGAAATCCATCATCGCGGTTCGTCGTCTCAAGGCAGAAGGTGTACAGGGCGCCGACTTTATCACGACCGACCCTTGAGCCAGATCAACAACGCGCGTGACCGATGGGTCGATCCTGTGCGCATTTGCCGGATCGGCACGGTCGATCCGCCCCTAGCCTGGAGGACGCGCCATGAGCAGCACTTTTTTCATCCCCGCCGTGAACATCATGGGTATCGATTGTCTCGACGAGGCCATGGTCGCGATTCGCAACTACGGTTTTCGCAAGGCGCTGATCGTCACCGACGCTGGCCTGGCCAAGGCCGGGGTGGCCGGGATGATTGCCGAGAAGCTGGCGATGCAGGACATCGATTCGGTGATCTTCGACGGCGCCAAGCCCAACCCGAGCATCGACAACGTCGAGAAGGGCCTGGCGCAATTGCAGCAAAGTGGCTGCGACTTCGTGATTTCCCTCGGTGGCGGTTCGCCCCATGACTGCGCCAAGGGCATCGCCCTGTGCGCCACCAATGGCGGGCATATCAGCGACTACGAAGGCGTCGACCGTTCGACCAAGCCCCAGTTGCCGTTGATCGCCATCAACACCACCGCCGGCACCGCCAGCGAAATGACCCGTTTCTGCATCATCACCGACGAAAAGCGCCACGTGAAAATGGCCATTGTCGACCGTAACGTCACGCCGCTGCTGTCGGTCAACGACCCTGCGCTGATGGTCGCCATGCCCAAGGGCCTGACCGCCGCCACCGGCATGGACGCGCTGACCCACGCCATCGAAGCCTATGTGTCCACCGCGGCCAACCCGATCACCGATGCCTGTGCGTTGAAAGCCATGACCATGATCAGCCAGAACCTGCGCCAGGCGGTGCACGACGGCAGCGACCTGGTGGCCCGGGAAAACATGGCCTACGCCCAGTTCCTCGCCGGCATGGCCTTCAACAATGCGTCGCTGGGTTTCGTGCATGCCATGGCGCACCAGCTGGGTGGCTTCTACGACTTGCCCCATGGCGTGTGCAACGCGGTGCTGCTGCCCCATGTGCAGAGCTTCAACGCCATGGTCTGCGCCGGACGCCTGACCGATGTGGCCCACGCCATGGGCGCGGACATCCGTGGCTTCAGCCCGGAGGAGGGCGCGCAGGCGGCCATCAGCGCCATTCGCAGCCTGGCCCGGGATGTCGAGATCCCCAGCGGCTTGCGCGACCTGGGTGCCAAGCTGACGGACATCCCGATCCTGGCCGCCAACGCCCTGAAAGACGCCTGCGGCCTGACCAACCCCCGCACCGCCGACCAGCGCCAGATCGAGGAAATCTTCCGCAGCGCGTTCTGATACCTACAGATGTTTTACCGCGCGCTCGGGACTTGCTGTCCTGGGCGCGCCGCCGCTGGCCCCAATGCACGAGCTATTGGCGGTCGTCTTGCCAACCGGCAGGCGGCAAGCGCCGGGTGTGGAAAATCCGCAGTATCTGCAGGCGTCCCTGACGTACGCGGTAGGGGATCAGGTAAGGACGATTGGGGACCACCCACTCCCGGGTACCGGGCAGGCGACCTTCGCGACCACTGGCAGGAAAACGGCTCAGGTGTTGAATGCTACTCAGGATGGCTTTGACGAATTCCGCGGCGGCCTGAGGACTGTCCTGTGCAATGTAGGCGGCTTCGTCATCGAGGTTCTTGAGGGCGCTGCGTAGCCACTCAACGTGCATTGCCAGTCCATTTGTTGAGTACGCCATCCAGCTCTTCGGCGCTGGCGAAGTCGCCTGCCTCTGCTTCAGTCAGGGCTTTCTGGATCTCGTTGATTTGCCAGGCTTCGCGGGCCAGATATTCTCTCAGTGCATCCACAGCGAGGAATGACTTGCTGCGGCCTGTCGCCTTGGCCAAGTGAGCCAGGGTATCGGCAACATCATCGGGCAGGCGCAAGGACATGACGGACATGGTGATCTCGATGTAGTGGTTTGTAATACAACATACTACATCGCCAATCGGGGCTCGCCGCCAGAGCCATTCGTCCAGTGCGAACGCTGCTTTGATTCAAGACGATTCAGGACCTTCCTCTTAACAAGGACTTTGCATGCTGACCGGCCTCAACCACCTGACCCTCGCCGTTACCGATCTGAACCGCAGCCTGGGGTTTTACCGCGACCTGCTGGGCCTGCGCCTGGATGCCAGCTGGGACAGCGGCGCCTATCTGTCGCTGCCGGGCCTGTGGTTGTGCCTGTCGCTGGACTCGTCGCGCCGTTCGGCGGAGGTGCCGGACTACACCCATTACGCCTTCAGCATCGAGGCCGGGCATTTCGTGGCGTTCGTCCAGCGCCTGCGTGCTGCCGGTGTGCGGGAGTGGCGCGACAACCGCAGCGAAGGCGCCTCGTTCTATTTCCTCGACCCCGACGGCCACCAGCTGGAAGCCCATGTCGGCGATCTGGCCTCGCGCTTGCGCGCCTGTCGGCAGCAACCCTATGCCGGGATGACGATCTTTACCGACGAATGACCGGCTGCCGCCGCTTCAAGACGACTGGCTGTCGCTGTGACGACCATGGTGGGGTGGTGCGGGGGCGCACAAGCCGGCAGAATCCTGCGATCAAAACCGCGCCACCTTCGGCGCTTCGGAGTGTGGCATGACTTCTTCGCTGTTACTGGCTGTCCTCGCCTCGGGCTTTATCTACGGCATTACCCCAGGGCCTGGCGTGCTGGCGGTCTTCGGCATTGGCGCGGCGCGCGGGCGGCGGGCCGGGGCCGGCTTTCTCTGCGGGCATCTGCTGGGCGATGTGGTCTGGTGCAGCACCGCGCTGATCGCCATCGTCGGCGCGCGGGAGATCGGCAGCAGTGCCTTCGATGTGCTGGGCGTGCTCAGCGGCCTTTATCTGTTCTGGCTCGGCCTGCGGGCAATCCGCAGCCAGCGCGGCAGCGGGCAGGAGCCCCAGGGGCCGGCGCGCAAGCCGTTCTGGCACGGCATCCTGTTCGGCCTGACCAACCCCAAGGCGTACCCGGTGGCCGTGGCGACTTTCACCGCGCTGCTGTCCAGTCGTGCCGAGCTGCTCAACTGGTCGATGCTGCCCTGGCTGATCTTCCTCAGTTTCCTCGGCGGCATCGGCGCATACGCTATTCTGATTGGCATCGTCGGTGCGCGGCGGGTGCGGACCCTGTATCAGCGCCACGAACTGGCGATCACCCGGCTTTGCGGCGTGATGTTCATCGGGTTTGCCATCAACGCCTTGCTGCATGCCGTTCCGGGATTGCTGGCGAACAAGGCATAAAGGCTGTTCGCAAGGTTGCGACAGTCACGGACAAGCAGCGGCTTTGCGCCGCTGCCGGAACCCAGGGATTGATACTCGGCGCTTTATCTTCACAGGCAGTGTCGTTCCCTGATGGCAACCAACAACTCCGCGCCCCTGGCCAGTTTCATCGACCTTCTGCTGGATGCCGTCTGCGCGGTGGATGTCGAAGGCCGTTTCGTCTTCGTCAGCGCCGCCTGCGAGCGGATTTTCGGCTACACGCCGGACGAGCTGGTCGGCCGGCGCATGATCGAGCTGGTGCACCCCGCGGATCGTGCGCGCACCCTGCAGGCCGCCGACCGGATCATGGCCGGCGAGCCCATGCCCAACTTCGAGAACCGTTACCTGCGCAAGGACGGGCAGGTCGCACATATCCTCTGGTCGGCGCGCTGGTCCGAGGTCGACCAGCTGCGCATCGCCGTGGCCCGCGACATCACCGAACGCAAGCAGGCCGAGTCGCGGCAGGCGGCGCTGTATGCGATTTCCGAAGCGGCCCATGCCGCCGAGGACCTGCTGGCGTTGTTCCGGCGCGTGCACCGGATCATCGGGGAATGGCTGCCGGCGCTGAATTTCTCCGTCGCGCTGTACGACGAGCAATGCCAGGCGCTGAGCTTTCCCTATCACGTCGACGACCGCGAGCGTTGCCCGGAGCAGCCGGGCACGCTGACCGGCAGCCTGTGTGCCGAGGTGATCCGCAGTGGCCAGCCGTTGCTGCTGACCCCTGACGATTATGTGCCGCTGCCGGATGCCAGCGCCGACCCGCATTCACCCTGCTGGCTCGGTGTGCCGCTGAATTCGCAGAAGGGCACCATCGGCGCGCTGATCGTCAAGAGCGCGCCGGGCGACGAGCGATACACCGAGCAGGACAAGGAGTTGCTGCAATACGTCTGCGCCCAGCTCGCCACCGCCATCGAGCGCAAGCAGCTGCATGCGCGCCTGCAGTACATGGCCCAGTACGACCAGCTGACCCAGTTGCCCAACCGCGAACTGCTACGCGAGCGCCTGCGCAACGCCCTGGCCCGAGCCCGTCGCGAGTCCGGGCGCATGGCCTTGCTCTATGTCGACCTGGACCGGTTCAAGCAGGTCAACGACACACTTGGCCACGCCGTGGGTGACATGCTGTTGCAGGCCGTGGCCAACCGGCTCAAGGCCTGCGTGCGCGAAAGCGACACCGTGGCGCGGATCGGTGGCGATGAGTTCGTGGTGCTGCTCGGCTGTATCCAGCACGCGGAAGATGCCGGCATCGTCGCCGGGAAGATTCGCCAGGCACTCAACGAGCCGCTGCGCCTGGACGGCCATCAGCTGAGCATTCTGCCGAGCATCGGTATCGGCCTGTTCCCCGAACACGGCCATGACGAAAAGCAGTTGTTCAAGCACGCCGACGAGGCGATGTACGCGGCCAAGCGCGCCCAGCGAAGCCCATCCCGCGCTTGACGGAAGCGGCGGAGCTGGCCGTTTTTTTGCCAACCGTTCGTCGTGGCCGATGCAACTTTTTCAAACCTTCGATGGCCTGAAAACTCTCACTCTGTGCAGGCGCCGTGCGCCGTCACCTGATCAAAGGAGGCCGACACCATGAGCTTCATGGCCACCCATCTGTCCCGCACCTGCCTCGCGCTGCTGCTCGGCCTGAGCGCCAGCGCGGCGTTCGCCCAGTCCCCCGTGGAGTTTATCGATGACGCCTCGGCCAAGGGCATGGCAGACATCGAGGCCAGTCGCCTGGCCCACCAGAAGACGTCCTCCAAGGCCGTCAAGGACTACACCATCGTGGTCATCAACGACCGCACCACCGCCAACCAGCACCTGGCGAAAATCGCCAAAAAGCTCGACCTGCCCGTGGCGCCTAGGGAAGAAGTGATCAGCAAGGCCAAGGCGCTGATCCCCGAGGTCCCGGAAGGCGAAGCCTTCGACGCCGCCTATGCCGAGAGCCAGGTCAAGGCCACTGAAGAGGCCATCGAGCAGATCCAGCAACAGGCCGAAATCACCGAGGTACCGGAACTCAAGGCCTTTGCCGAAGAGACCCTGCCGAAACTGCAAAACCACCTGCAAATGGCCAAGGCCCTCAAGGCTGGGCGGGCCCTGGATCAGTTGGATGGCTGAGTGCTGTCTTGCAGCGGTTTCTCCAGCCGCTTGAGAACCAGCCCATCCCGGCATTCTCTCTAGAGTGGGGGAGTCTTTCTTTGTAGCGGTTTGTGTCTAGTATCAAGTGGTAGTCGATTTGCCATCACGCTAAAACACGGATCGAAACAGGTAAGAGGCCACTCATGGAATTTTTCGAGAAGTTAACCAGTCTTGCTGCCAAGGTACGTCTGCAGGGAGCAGCCATTCAGACGGAGGAAGCGACAAAAAATGCTTTTGTCATGCCCTTCATCAGCACGGTGTTGGGCTATGACGTATTCGATCCGACGGAGGTGACGCCAGAATTTGTCTGCGATATAGGAACCAAGAAGGGCGAGAAGATCGATTACGCGATCATGAAAGAGGGGGAGGTTCAGATCCTCATCGAGTGCAAGAAGATCGGCGAGCCGTTGCATATCAATCATGCATCGCAATTGTTTCGTTACTTCCATGTCACCAGCGCGCGGATTTCCATCCTTACCAATGGCCAGGTGTATAAGTTTTTCACCGATCTGGATGCTCCCAACAAAATGGATGAGAAACCCTTCCTTGAACTGGATCTGCTCGATATCGATGAGTATTCGGTACCAGAGCTGACCAAACTGACCAAGTCGTCTTTTGATGTGGAGTCGATTATCAGCGCGGCAGGTGAGCTGAAGTACGTTAGCCAGATCAAAAAAGTCATCGCTTCTCAGGTTAGTAAGCCAGACGATGACTTCGTCAAAGTCTTTGCATCGCGGGTGTACGACGGAGTGATTACCCAAAAAGTCCGTGAGCAGTTTTATGAGCTGACTCGAAAAGCGGTGGGGCAATTTCTCAATGACCAAATCAATGATCGTCTCAAGTCTGCAATGAGTGGCGCGATCCAGCCGTCTCTTTCGGTTGCCTCCTCCTCCGGAGCGGGGAGTGCCGATAACGATGATGCAGAGACAGCGGACGATAAGGTGCTGACGACGTTGGAGGAGCTTGAGGGCTATCACATCGTACGTGCGGTGGTTCGCTCTGTGGTCGATGCCAAGCGTATTGTCCAAAGGGACACTCAGAGCTACTTCGGTATCTTGCTCGACGACAACAACCGAAAACCTATTTGCCGCCTGCATTTCAACCGTTCACAGAAGTACATCGGGATTTTTGACGAGGAAAAGAATGAAACCCGTCATCCGATCAGCTCTGTCGATGAGATCTACGAGTACTCCGATCACCTGAAAAAAACCGTCGGGTATTACGACTAGAAAATCTGCATTTGGTACGAGTTAAAGAGCCGGCGCGCTACGCCGGTTCTTTTTTGTCTGACTCATTCCGTCAGTGTCACCTCGATCTGGGCTCTCAGGCCCAATGCGCTACCGGCCTGGCTCCCTGCCTTCGCCTATCAAGAACGCTTGAGCGGGATCTCGGATTAGCCGCGGGGGCCGCTGATTTCACGCTGGAACGCCGCTTGTGCCCGGGCACAGGTGAGGATGCGGTAGCGCGTGCTGCGTGAGACGGTTTGGTCGCGAAAGCGCTGGTACACCGGCTGGAAGACGGTGCGATCCAGGTGGGGTTGCTCCGCGCTCAGGTAGGCCTCGCAAAGCCGGTCGTAATCCTGCTGTGAGATGAAGCGCCGGAACCAGAAGCGGTAGAAGTAACCCAGCAGGAAACCCAGGCTGAAGTCGCGGTCGAGTACCGAGTGGGCGCAGCACTCGAAGTCGATCAGGCGCAGTCGGCCATCGGCGGCGACCAGAATGTTTTTCGGGTGGGGGTCCATGTGCACGAAGTCGTCGTCGAGCATCTGGCCGAACAGCCGGAAGATCGCCGACAACAGGGTTTCAGCCTGCTCGGGATGGGCCAGCAGACGGTCGTCGACACTGCAATGATCGGCCCAGAAACCCACCAGCAAGTACTCTTCGCGCAGGAACGGAAAACGCCCCTTGTAGCCAAACGCCGAGACCTGGGGCGAGAGGGCGGATTTGCCCGACACCACCGACAGGTTGATGAATTCGTTGGTCAGGTCGTGCAGGCCGAAGCTGCGCTTGAGCCCGAGGAAGTTCTGCAGCTGCTTTTTCCAGTGAGTCAGGCGGTTGCGCTTGAGCACCCATTGGCGTTCGCCTTCGAGCAGGAATACCCCCCGAGTGTCTTCCGGAATATCCAGCGTGGGGTATTGCTCGGGCTTGGCAAAAAAACGTCGTATCAGTGTGTCCAGCTCGTGCCGGTGGGATGGATCGAAATGGAAGGTCACGCCATCGATCTGCTGCCGATGCAGCGTTCGGGTGAAGCTCCTGAGGTGAAGCATGTAGGGTTCCTGGCCTTGGATGGCGAACGAGGGGGTGGCGCTGTGAGCCTGCGCTGAAACGCGAGCCGAAAGGGCGCGCATCATAATTCATCGCAAGTCCTGGCGTTCACGAAATTCATCCAGGTTGTGCGGCCTGGTGTGCCCTGGCGCTGGAAAAAACCATGTCTTTGCATCGCGGGTGTACGACGGAGTGATTACCCAAAAAGTCCGGGAACAGTTTTATGAGCTGACTCGAAAAATGGTGGGTCAATTTCTCAATGATCAAATCAATGATCGTCTCAGGTCTGCAATGAGTGGTGCTATCCAGCCGTCTCTTGCGGTTGCCTGTGCCTTCGGAGCAGGGAATGCCGATAACGATGATGCAGAAGCGGAGGACGACAAGATGCTGACGAGCTATGCAGCGAGCTGCTCGAGTAACGTCGGGCAAGGAGGCTTTCGCGCAAAGTGCCCATGCTTCAGGTCATGGGCACTGAGTCGGACCGAGGGGGCACAGCCTCAGGTATTGACCAACCAGCGAGCCTGGCGACTGCCGCGCCAGTTGAAACTGCTCAGTGCCAGCAAGAGTAAGAGGATCGAGTAGATGGCGTAGGTCCCGAGCTTATCGTAGGCCCAACCCGCCAGCAGAATGCCCACGAGTCCGGCAAAGCGGCTGATGAAGTCTATCGAGCCATACCAGCTGCCAATGATTTCCTTGGGTACGGTGAGCTGGATGGCACTGGCTGTGGTACGAAAATACAGCGTGGTACCGAACTGGAACACGAACATGCCGGTGCCCGCGAGCCAGAGGTTGCCGCGCAGACATAACGTGATGCAGACCCCCGAGATCATGATCAGGTGGGACAGCAATATCGTGCCCGGCACCCGGGAGGCCTGGCCACTGGCGCGCAAGGCGAGTCCGCCGGCTATGGCGCCTGCTGCTCCAACTGAGAACAGGTAGCCGGTCTGTGCTTCAGAAAAACCATGAAAGCCCCGCAGCAAGGGGACCCACAGCAGCGCCAGCACGCTGACCACCAGCAGGCAGGTGGCATAGGAGGCAAGGAAATACCGCCAGCGTGGAGCGCGCAACAGATCGATGGTGGCTCTTGATGCGCCGGTGACACTTTCCTGGAAGCGTTGGGCAAACGACGTGCTGCAGATATCGAGGGTCGAGGTCTTCTCATTCAAGGCGCTCAGGCTGATCGTCAAAGCGAGCGCCGCCAGCATGAAGGCAATGGAGGCCAGCAGTGAGATCGACAAGCCGACGTTGAAAATGACCAGGGCGCCGATGACCGGCCCCAGGGTCCTGGCGATGCCATTGAAGGTGGCGAGCAGGCCGTTGATTCTGGGGATGTTGTCAGCGGTGAAAAGGAACGGGATCAAGGCAAACATGATCAGCCGTGAGTACTGATGGATCAGGTCGACGAAGAAGGCAAAAAACCACACCCACTCCACGGAGCTGTCGTAGATCCTGAGGACAAAAACAGCCAGGGCAAACACCGCAATGTTGGCCAGTTGCGTGGCAATGAACAGTTTCCATTTGTTGAAACGATCGATAAAACCCGCGCCTAGCAGGGTTACCAGTATTTCAGCGCTATAGCCGACGGCGTAGGTGGTGGTAACAGCGAGCGTCGTTCCGCTAATGGAATAGGCGAGGTTGGCGAATACCAGGTCGTAGATGGCTTCGGAAAGTATAAGTAATACCCCCAAAGCCACAAAGGACCACACTGACCGCGCCGTTGAATTGAAAGAGGTGTGCACAGAAATTTAATCCGTTAAATGTTCTATCACGGGGCCAGGGCGTCGATGTGGACGGGTAGGCGCGGCTGGGCTGTTCAACGGTTACGGGGTGTTTTTCCAGTCGCCATCTTATGCCGTGCGGGGGCATGAAAAATAGCGGAGTCATAAGGCCGATATGGAACATTCGGTTATGAGCCAGGGGCTTCTGGCTCTAACGGGATGCTCTTTTATCACCCCAGGAAAAATGGGCCCAGGTCAGTGCGCAGCGTTCTGCCGGAACTGCCGTGGGCTGACGCCGGTCAGGGCCTTGAACTGGCGGCTGAAGGCGCTGTGGTCGGTGTAGCCGCATTGCAGGGCGACGTCGGTGATCGGCAGTTCGCCGAGCAGCAGGCGCGAGGCGTGTTCCAGGCGCACTTTGTGGATCATCTGCCGCGGGGTGAGGTGGAAGATGCGTTTGCAGTAGCGCTCCAGCTGGGCGATGGACAGGTCGGCGATGTGGGTCAGGTCGTCGAGGCGGATGGCTTCGTTGTAGTGCTCGCGGATATGCCGGTCGACCGCGGCCAGGCGTTCGTAGGCCGGGTGCGCGTCGCGGGCGGCCTGCAGGTCGAGGGAGATGCCGGCCATGCCGATGATCCGCCCGTCGCGCCCATGCAGCGGCAGCTTGTGGGTCAGGCACCAGCCGGGTTCGCGGCTGCCGTACAGGTGCAGTTCCAGCTGGCCCTTGATGGTGATGCCCTGGCGCAGCACGCGCTGGTCCTGCTCGGTATAGACCGGGCCGAGCACGGCGGGAAACACCTCGGCCGAGGTCTTGCCCAGCAGCGGCGCGACGTTCTTGAAACCGCAACGCTGGGCCAGGGTCAGGTTGGCGGTGAGGTAGCGGGCCTGCAGGTCCTTGATGAAAAACACCGCGTTGGGCAGGGTGTCGAGCAGCGGGATCACCAGGGCCATGCTGCCCAGCAGGTCGTGAATATCCTCGGGCGCCTGGCTGGCGATGGCTTCGGGCAGGCGGTGCAGCTGAGCGGTGTCGATCATCAAGGGCTGCTCTTGTTAGGGGGCGGGGCGCGCCCCGCGACTTCGGGTCTACTGGCTCATCCTTGAATCCCACGGCGCCGTTGGCGGGCGGCCAGCGGCAACGGTCTGCTCGTCACTTCGCGCCGGGCGTCGACTCCATCAGCAAGGTCTCGATCCGCGCCGGCACCAGGGGCGCTCGTGGTGTCGGTACGGTCCAGCCGAACAGGGCCTGTGCCGCCGTGGCGCAAACCCGCCCCTGGCAGGCACCCATGCCGCAGCGGCTGTGCAGTTTGGCCTCGCTCCAGCCTGCTTCGCCAGCCACGGCGGCGTAGGGCACATCCTCGCAGCGGCACAGCAGCGTATCAGCTCGCGCCAGGCGCAGAAGCGCCGGTTGCAGGGCGAAGGTTTCACTCACTCGCTCGGCGAACGCCTGCCAATGGGTCCGGCGCTGGATCAACGCGGTGGCCTCCCGGGTCTGCCCGCTGGCGGCCAGTCCGGCGATCTCGCCTTCGACCCTCGCCAGTTCGCTGCCGCCGACCCCGGTGCATTCGCCGGCCGCGTAGACCTGCGGGAGGCTGGTGCCCTGGTAACGGTCCACCGCAATCGCGTTGGCTTGCAGCTGGCAGCCGAGGTGGCTGGCCAGGGTGGTGTTGGGCACCAGCCCGAACCCGCAGGCGAGGCGCTCGCAGGGGATTTCCCGCACCTGTTCGCCCTGCTGGATGCGCACCGCTTCCAGGCGATCGTCGCCCAGGGCTTCGAGCACATGGGCGTTGCAGCGATAGGAAGTGGTGGCCAGCCCGACAGCCTGGCCGAGCTTGGCCGGCCAGCGCCAGAGCCCGGCGGTGAATGTCGCCAGCGCGGCCAGCGGGGCCTGTTCCAGGAC
>LNAP01000718.1_pt1 | contig 70965 bp, 67 predicted proteins | sample 602601 | NCBI WGS metagenome assembly LNAP01 (sample SAMN02440304, study PRJNA202911) | soil metagenome | biome: Subtropical and temperate rainforests or woodlands; isolation source: soil samples (1 kg each in a 20% v/v slurry with milli Q water) were... ...
TGGCGGCGACGAAACCGAGCTTGCCGGTCTTCGAGGCAGCGCCTGCGGCCATGCCGCACAAGTATTGGCTTTCATAGGTGCGACCGTAGAACGATTCCAGGTTCGGCGCGTTGGTGGTGCCGGAGCCGTTGAGGAAGGCGACTTTCGGGTATTTCTTCGCCAGTTCCAGGAAGGTGTCGGAATAGCCGAACGCGGTGCCGATGATCACGTTGGCACCCCGGGAAATCAGCCGGTCCACTACCGGAGTGATCGCTGCGGCGTTCTCCGGCACGCTTTCGACGTACTGGATTTTGCTGCCAAGCTCTTTCTCCAGCTTGACCCGCGACTCATCGAACGCCTGCGTCCAGCCGCCGTCGTTGCGCGGGCTGATGTACACCATGGCGATCTTCGCCGGCTTTTCCAGGGTCAAGCCTTCAGCCATGGCGCCATTGGCCAAGCCGAGCAATACCGCCGCACCCAAGGTGAGCTTGAGAAATCTGTTGAGCATTTTGATCTTCCTGATGATGGGCAAGCGAAAGGCAATGAGCGACTTCAAAGCATGAAGTTGATGCGAAACACATTCTGTTCAGGGTCGAGCAGCACAGCCTGATACCAGTTGTAGTAAGTCAGGTACGGCGCCTTGATCAGCGTCGCGCCGCTGGCCAGCGCCAGCGGCACCAGCCGGTCGACTTCGGTCTGTTCGGACACGTCGATATTGAGCAGAAACTTCACGCCGCTGCTCCCGGCGAACTCGCCGAGGCCGAGCAGCTCGTACGCTTCTGGCGCGTTGAAACCGATGCAGGATTTGCCGGTGTCCAGGCCACGAAAAATCGGCGAGCGAATCGTTTCGATTTCGCTGAAGCCGAACAGCGCCGAATAGAATCCGCTCAGAGCTACGATGTCGTGGGCAAATACGTTGACGTAGGAAAGGTTGTTCATCAGGCCACCTTGCTGCCGCCAAAGGTGGTCTGCTTGACAAATTTCGACAGCAGATGGTCGCCGGACGTAACCGGTGCGTGGCGCGCCTGCTGACCTTCGGCGAGGCAGCCGGGCAAGCACTCGATCAAGGCGTCGTAATTGGGCTGATGGAAGAAAACCAGCGACTGACGGCGGTTGTCGGACTCGCTGTCAGCGGGCGGATTGACCACGCGGTGCAAGGTGGAGATCCAGCGGTCGTTGGTCCAGAGCATCATCAAATCGCCGATGTTGACCACGAAGCCGTCCTCGACATACGGCACGTCGACCCACTCGCCCAGCTGATTGCGCACCTGCAATCCGCCCAGCGCGCTGTCCGGACGCACGATGGTCATGCTGCCGTAATCGGTGTGCGCGCTGGCACGCATCTGCCCAGCTTCCACCTCGGCCTTGATGTCCGGATAACTCAAGGTACGGAACATGCTGATGTGGCGGTCGATGCGGTCGTCGAAGAAGTGCTCGTCCAGATCCAGCGCCAGCGCGAACACGCGCATCATTGAGCAAGCCAGCTCGCTCATGGCGGCAAAATATTCGCGATAGGCATCCTGAAAACCGGGCAGCAGGTTTTCCGGCGGCCAGACATTGGGCGCGAAGTGCGAGCCAGCCGCTGCGTTGTGGTAGTAGTCCTCGTCCGGCACGTCGCTGGGACCGATGGAGAACGACTCTTTCAAATCCCCCGGCGCACTTTCTTCCAGCGAATAAGACAGGCTTTCTTCAGCCACTGCGCTGTAACCGCGCACCATCTCCGGGCTGGGCCGATCCACCTTGCGCTTCTCGGCCAGGGGTAAATCGAAAAACTGGCGAGTCAGAGCGGACACGTGTTGCACCAACTCGACGGGGATCTGGTGATGAGTGATCACCAGGAACCCGATGTCTCGACAGGCCTGATTGACGGCCCTGGCCACGGCAGCCTTGCCTTCAGCGCTGTCGGAAAAATACGGTGCTAGATCGATAATGGGGACGGATTGCAAGGTCATGCGACTAACGCCTCTCGCGACACAACATTGAAGATGCACCGGTTGCCCGGCCGGAATGTGCGAGGGAGAAAAGCAGTAACTGTGCCAGTCTTTAAATAGTTTTGTTTTTCAATTGGTTAGCGATTCATAGAGAATATTTCAGATCAAATGGTCCGAAGCAGAGCACTTGGTTTGTGCGTGATGGCACGAAAAGCGGGCATGGGGATTGATTTGAGTCATTGATCGTGGCGGGTGAACTGACGCCTTCCTACTCAGCGCGAGACTCAGCCCTTACGAGGCTTGATCCCGTTAAGGATCAGCCCTTGCAGATTCTCCAGGGTCTGGGCGAAGAACGCCGGGTCTTGCAGGGAATCGCCGGTCACTGCGCTGATTTGCCGGGCGAAATCGGCGTAGTGCTGGGTGGTGGCCCATAGGGAAAAGATCAGATGGTGCGGTTCTATGGGCGCCAGTTTGCCCGCATCGATCCAGCCCTGAATCACCGCCACCTTGGCTTCGACGATATCGCGTAACGGCTGCTCAAGTTCGGCGAGCATCAGCGGTGCACCCTGAATGATTTCCAGGCAGAACAACCGGGATTCGGCCGGGTGATCACGGGACAATTCCAGCTTGACCCGAATGTAGTCGCTGATCGCCTGAATCGGGTCCTGCTCGGCGCTGAACCCACGCAGCGGTTTGAGCCAGACATCCAGCAGCTGGCGCAGCACGCTGGTGTACAGCTCTTCCTTGCTGCTGAAGTAATACAGCAAGTTGGTCTTGGACACGTCGGCCATGCTCGCGACCTGATCCAGACTGGTGCCATGCAGGCCGAACCGGGAAAAAATCTCCAGCGCCGCTTCGAGAATGGCGGTGCGCTTGCCTTCGACCAGACGCGTGCGACGGCTCAGCGTGGCAGCGCTTGCGGCCCGAGTGCCTTTGTCTTTTGTGACAGATTTGGCTTTGATCGCAGCGACCTTGGGCTTGACCACGCGCGTGCGTTTGAGGGATTTGGGCGGCGCGGCGGGAGTTTCGTTATTCACGTTTTACGACCGATTCGATAGTGCGTATGGGGGGCACTTTACCCCGCAAGAGCGATCTTGGGTATTTGCAGGCTCTTTATAGGAGCGAACCTGTTCGCGAGGAGGTATACCTGACACACCTCCTCTGTGTGGGAGCGAGCTTGCTCGCGAAGGCATTATTTCAGGCGATACAAAATGTCGACTGCACTATCGATTCGCGGGCAAGCCTGGCTCCAACAGATCGCATTCGGCGTTTCTGCCCCATCGCCGTGCGCCATGCACAAACCAAGCGCTCTGATCTGGACCAAATGGTCTGGAATTTACCAAGTTATTTTCCAAGCCATTGTTTTAAATGAGCTTAAAAAAATATGGCCTGCTTCGTGCAAAAGCTTTTGCGTACCGTGTTCCCGATGCGTCGGGCAACGCAATCATCGTTCGCATGCTAGAGGCCTTCTCATGGATATTGGAATCTTCATCCCCATCGGCAACAACGGCTGGCTCATTTCAAGCAATGCGCCGCAGTACCTGCCGACCTTTGAATTGAACAAGGAAATCGTGCAGAAGGCCGAGCATTACGGCTTCGAGTTCGCGCTGTCGATGATCAAGCTGCGCGGCTTTGGCGGCAAGACCGAGTTCTGGGAACACAACATGGAATCGTTCACCCTGATGGCCGGACTTGCCGCCGTCACCCGTCGCATCCATTTGTTCGCAACGGTTGCCACGCTGACGATTCCGCCAGCTATCGTCGCGCGCATGGCGTCGACCATCGATTCGATTTCCGGCGGCCGCTTCGGCGTCAATCTGGTGACGGGCTGGCAAAAGCCGGAGTACGAGCAAATGGGCATGTGGCCGGGGGATGAATTCTTCTCGACCCGTTACGAATATCTGGCCGAGTACGCGCAGGTGTTGCGCGATTTGTGGAGCACCGGGCACAGCGACCTCAAAGGCAAGTATTTCACCATGAACGACTGCCGGGTCAGCCCCAGACCCCAGGCCGAGATGAAGCTCATCTGCGCCGGGCAAAGTGAAGCCGGCATGGCGTTTTCCTCGCAATACGCCGACTACAACTTCTGCTTCGGCAAGGGCGTGAACACCCCGATGGCCTATGCGCCGACTGCCGCGAAGCTGATCGAAGCCAACGAAAAAACCGGCCGCAACGTCACCTCCTGCCCGTTGTTCATGATCATCGCCGATGACACCGACGAAGCCGCCCGCGCCCGCTGGGAGCACATCAAGGCTGGCGCCGACGAAGAAGCGATTGCCTGGCTCAGCGAAAAAGGTGCTGCGGACAAGAGTCCCGGTTCGAACATGCGGCAGATGGCCGACCCCACTTCTGCGGTGAATATCAACATGGGCACGCTGGTCGGCTCGTGGGCCAGCGTGGCACGGATGCTCGATGAAGTCGCGACGGTGCCAGGCACCCAAGGCGTGATGCTGACCTTTGATGACTTCGTAAAAGGCGTCGAAGACTTCGGGCAAAAAATCCAGCCGCTGATGACCAGCCGCCAACACATCAACCCACTGCAGGAATCCGCCTGATGAATGCACCCGCGCAAACCTCTGGTTATCTGCTGCCGGAATCCACATCGCCGACCCGGCAACTGCCCGCGCGTCCTGAAGCCCTGAGCATGAAGGCCAGCGAGACCGCATTGATCGTGGTCGACATGCAGAACGCCTATTCGACACTGGGCGGTTATCTGGACCTGGCCGGTTTCGATGTCAGCAGCACCGGGCCGGTGATCGCCAATATCCAGAAAGCCCTGGTAGCCGCTCGGGCTGCGGGGATGGCGGTGATTTTCTTCCAGAACGGCTGGGATCCCGATTACGTCGAAGCCGGGGGGCCGGGGTCTCCCAACTGGCATAAATCCAACGCGCTGAAAACCATGCGCAAGCGGCCTGAACTGCAAGGCAAGTTGCTCGCCAAAGGTGGCTGGGATTATCAACTGGTGGATGAATTGCAGCCGCAGCCCGGCGACATCGTGGTACCGAAAACCCGCTACAGCGGTTTCTTCAACACTAATTTCGACAGCCTGTTGCGCAGTCGCGGCATCCGCAATCTGGTGTTCACCGGCATTGCCACCAACGTCTGCGTCGAATCAACCCTGCGCGATGGTTTTTTCCTCGAGTACTTCGGCGTTGTGCTGGCGGATGCGACCCATCAGGCCGGTCCTGACTTTGCACAGCAGGCGGCGTTGTTCAACATCGAAACCTTCTTCGGCTGGGTGTCCAGCGTCGAGGATTTCTGCACCACCTTCAGCACCCAAACCGCTGCGATCTGAGGAGTTCCATCATGCCCAAAAAATCAATCATTCCCGCTGGCACCAGCAAACCCATTGCGCCTTTCGTGCCCGGCTCCATGGCCGATGGCGTGCTGTACGTTTCCGGCACCCTGCCCTTCGACAAGGACAACAATGTGGTTCACGTGGGTGACGCAACGGCGCAGACCCGCCACGTACTGGAGGCTATAAAAGGCGTGATCGAAACCGCTGGCGGCACGATGGATGACGTGACCTTCAACATGATCATGATTCGCGACTGGGCGGATTACGCCAAGGTCAACGAGGTGTATGCCGAATATTTCGCCGGGGAAAAACCGGCGCGTTATTGCATCCAGTGCGGCCTGGTGAAACCCGAAGCCTTGATCGAAATCGCCAGCATCGCGCACATCAGCTGAACCTATAACGAAGCGGACGCACGAGCGTCCGCGCTGGAGTCTTGCATGCACTACGAAATACTCGGCTGTCAGCCAGCAGATGCACCGACGCTGGTGTTAAGTTCCGGTCTGGGTGGTTCAGCGCGTTTCTGGGCGCCGCAACTGCCGGTGCTCACTGCGCAATACCGCGTCGTGGTCTACGACCAGGCCGGAACCGGGCGCAGTCCGGCGAGCCTTGCCGAGGACTACTCGATTGCGAGCATGGCCGGTGAATTGCTGGCAATGCTCGATGACCTGGACATCCAGCGTTGCCATTTCATCGGCCATGCCCTGGGCGCACTGGTCGGTCTGGAGTTGGCCCTGCAACGCCCGCAATTGCTACAAAGCATGGTGCTGATCAACGCCTGGAGCAGCCCTAATCCCCACAGCGAGCGCTGCTTCGCGATCCGCAAAAACCTGCTGCGCGATACCGGCCCGGCCGCTTACGTTCAGGCGCAGGCGCTGTTTTTGTACCCTGCCGACTGGATCGCCGCGCACAGCGCACAACTGGCCGAAGATGAAGCCCACGCCCTGGCGAACTTCCCGGAAACCGACAACCTGCTGCGGCGCATCGCTGCCCTGCAAGCCTTCGACATTGAAGACCGGCTGCACCAGATCAAGACGCCTGCCCTGCTGATTGCCAACCGCGACGATATGCTCGTGCCGTGGCAACGCTCGCAGCATCTGGCGGACAAGCTTGCCGGGGCGCGCCTGGCGTTACTCGACTACGGTGGCCACGCTTCCAGTGTCAGCGACGTTGAACCCTTCAATCGCGAACTTGTTAATTATCTGGCTGGCCAGACCCGAACGGAGACACCGACATGCAAATAGCCGAACTCCCCGTTGCCGCGCCAACGACAGCACCTGCGCCGATTGCACAGCAGGATTTTCGCGACGCCATGGCCGGCCTGGCCGCAGCCGTCAACGTCATCACCACTGACGGCCCCCATGGCCGGTTTGGTTTTACCGCCACGGCGGTGTGCAGCGTGACGGATTCGCCGCCGACCCTGCTGGTTTGCCTGAATCGCTCGGCGTCAGTGCATCCAGCCCTCACCGCCCATGCAACGCTGTGCATCAATACCTTGACCAGCGAACAGCGCGAACTGTCCAACCTGTTCGGTGGCAAGACACCCATGGCTGAGCGCTTCGCCGCCGCACAATGGTCCGAGTGGGTGACCGGTGCGCCGGTTCTGGATGGCGCAGCGGCCTCTTTTGATTGCCGGGTCAGCCAGACCGTTAGCGTTGGCACACATGACATTCTGTTCTGCGAAGTATTGGCACTGCGTCGGCGCAAGGATGCTGCGGCACTGGTGTATTTCGACCGAACTTATCACCAACTGCCTCATGTTCAGTCGTCGCCGAACTGAATCAGCCATTCAGATGGATGACACAACCAAGCGAGCAAACTTCAGATGAATGAAACGCCAGGCATCAAAAAATAATATCGAATTGCCACCTTCTCGACGCCAGATTTCAATCACATGCCGATCATCGGAAGTCGCGAATTTTCCCAACTACGAGGACTCCATCTATCGACAACATCAACAACTGAGGGGATGCAGACATGCATCATTCGAGACATTACCGAATCGACTATCTATTACACGGCAAGTACAAGAGCTTTTATGTCTGCGCCCCGGCAATGGACAATGCGTCAGCCTGGAACTGGGCAGCGGTGGATGCGGGATTTGGCCAGATACCCAAATACCGCATGGACAAAGTTCCCGTTATCAGTAAGCCCAAAGCCGAGCAATTCGGCTTGAGTGATGTGCAGTGGACAGAGTCATGAGTTTCATTTAAACGCTCTTTTTTCGTTCACTGCACGAGCGCTCTCAAACGGGCCTCAAGCGCTGTTTCGAAGAACACATGCAAGTTGTCTATTTCACTGTGACTCATCGTTCCCGCCGCCTCCAGGCCAAGCACGAACCCATCGGCACGTGCGCCAGACTTGACCGCCTGGATCATGGAGTTTGCTTGTTCTATTTGCCTGAGCAGGCGAATGACCTGGCGTTTGACGGGTTCGGTGAGGATCAGTGTCTCAATGTTCATCTCTTCTGCGTCTCGTTAACCATTTGAATAATGACACGCCGACGGACAGCGCCGACCGGTGCCATTGATTACGAAACAGGACTTCGTGGAAAGTTTTCCTGAGCATTGCTCAGGCTGACGAACGGCGAGCGAAATAGCCCCGGCATTACCGAGGCTATATAAGGTGATTGGGACTACTGGCGCTCCGCTCGCGGAACCCTGGCCTGATAGGCCGGTAATGAAGCGGCATAGGCCAAAGCTTCTTGTCGGGTACCGAAAGAGCCCAATCGATCATCCTTAGTGCAGACTTTCCACGGACCGCAATTTACGCTGATGACTTGATAACCATTGATTTGCATTTTTGAGAGCATGGGCGTGCTCATACAGTTACCTCCATTTCAGTTAAGAGAAAGGGATTGCCCGCCTACCTTACACCCCGACGAAGGCGATCCGCGTGCCTTACGTCGCGTCACCCTCGCCCTTCGCAATCCCGGCAGCAAGCCGCCTCGCAGAATCGTGCCCAGCAGATTTGACCGGTGACCCGTGCAGAAAGATTTGCACGTCCAATATTATGGTATACCATCAGACGCAATACACACCAATAACCCTGTCTGGGAGCCGCTCATGAGTTTTGAAATTCGCAAAATCGTCAGCTACGCCGAGGAAACCTTTATTGAAGGCGGTAAAGCCACCGACCAACCGGTGACCATGATCGGCCTCGCCGTGGTGATTAAAAACCCGTGGCTGGGCCGTGGTTTCGTCGAAGATCTGAAACCGGAAATCCGCGCCAATTGCTCGCAACTGGGTGAATTGATGGTTCAGCGTCTAACCGACGCCATCGGTGGTGCCGACAAAATCGAAGCTTATGGCAAAGCGGCAGTGGTCGGTGCCGATGGCGAGATCGAGCATGCTTCGGCGGTGATCCACACCCTGCGTTTCGGCAATCATTACCGCGAAGCGGTCAAGGCCAAGAGCTACCTGAGCTTCACCAACAAGCGCGGCGGCCCCGGCACTTCGATTCAGATCCCGATGATGCACAAGGATGACGAAGGTCTGCGCTCGCACTACATCACCCTGGAAATGAAGATCGAAGATGCGCCACGCGCCGATGAAATCGTCGTGGTCCTCGGGGCTGCCAATGGCGGGCGTCTGCATCCACGGATCGGCAATCGCTATATCGATCTAGAAGACCTGGCCGCCGAGAAAGCCCAGTAAGACTCATAGTGCAGGAGCGATCCATGATTCGGCTCACCGCTGAGCGCACCCCCGCCGGCACCAGTTACCTGGCGACCGGCCAAGGCCATCCCGTGGTGTTGATCCACGGCGTTGGTTTGAACAAAGAGATGTGGGGCGGCCAGGTCGTAGGTCTGGCTCCGCACTATCAGGTCATCGCCTACGACATGCTCGGCCATGGCGCCAGTCCGCGCCCGGCGGCCGACACGCAATTGCGTGGTTACGCTGAACAGCTGGAGGAATTGCTCGACCATCTGGGCCTGGCGCAGGCCACGGTCATCGGTTTTTCCATGGGTGGGCTGGTCGCGCGGGCGTTCGCCCTGCACTTCCCGCAGCGCATTGCCGGCATGGTGATTCTCAACAGCGTATTCAATCGCTCCGCCGAGCAACGTGCGGGCGTCATTGCCCGTACCAGCCAGGCCGCCGAGCACGGGCCGGACGCCAACGCAGCGCAAGCTCTATCGCGCTGGTTCAGCCGTGAATATCAGGCGGCCAACCCGGCGCAGATCGCTGCCATCCGCCAGGTATTGGCTGACAACGATCCGCAAGGCTATCTGACGACGTACACCTTGTTCGCCACCCAGGACATGTACCGCGCCGATGACCTGGCCAGTATTCAAGTGCCGACCCTGATCGCCACTGGCGAACTGGACCCCGGCTCCACCCCGGAAATGGCGCGGCAACTGGCCTCGCATATTCCCGGTGCGCAAGTGGCGATACTCCCCGAGCAGCGGCATATGATGCCGGTGGAGTCGCCGCGGCTGGTCAACCAGGTGTTGCTGGAGTTTCTGACCAAGGCTGACGTAAACAATCAGGCAAAGGGGATCGTTGCATGACGCTCGCGCGCTTTCAGATGTGTATTGATGGGCAATGGGTCGACGCCCTCTCCGGCAAGACTTTCCAGAGCCTCAACCCGGCGCTGGCCCAACCCTGGGCCGAGTTGCCCGACGCCGACGAAGCCGATGTGGACCGCGCCGTCCAGGCCGCGCAGCGGGCGTTTGAAAATCCGGCCTGGCGCAAACTGACCGCCACGGCGCGGGGCAAGTTGCTGCGTCGCCTCGGCGACCTGATCGCCGAAAACAAGGAACAACTGGCTCAGCTGGAAAGCCGCGACAACGGCAAGCTGATCCGTGAAACCCGAGGCCAGGTCAGTTATCTGCCCGAATTTTTCCATTACACCGCAGGCCTGGCGGACAAGCTCGAAGGCGGCACCCTGCCGCTGGACAAGCCCGATCTGTTCGCCTACACCGTGCATGAACCGATGGGCGTGGTGGCCGGGATCATTCCCTGGAACAGCCCGCTCTATCTGACCGCCATCAAGCTCGCACCCGCTCTGGCTGCCGGCAATACCATCGTCCTCAAGCCTTCGGAACATGCTTCGGCAACCGTGCTGGAACTGGCGCGTCTGGCCCTTGAGGCGGGCATTCCGCCCGGCGTGGTCAACGTCGTCACCGGTTACGGTCCGAGCACCGGCGCGGCCCTGACCCGGCACCCGCTGGTGCGCAAGATCGCTTTTACCGGTGGGGCGGCGACCGCCCGCCACGTGGTGCGCAGCAGTGCGGAGAACTTCGCGAAACTGTCCCTGGAACTGGGCGGCAAATCACCCAACATCATTTTTGCCGACGCCGATCTGGACAGCGCCATCAATGGCGCGATTGCCGGGATCTACGCCGCGTCCGGGCAAAGCTGTGTGTCCGGCTCGCGATTGCTGGTGCAAGACGAAATCTATGACGAGTTCGTTGAACGTCTGGTGGCGCGCGCCAAACGTATCCGCATCGGCAATCCTCAGGAAGACGCCAGTGAAATGGGGCCGATGGCCACCGCGCAACAACTGGCGGTGGTCGAAGGCCTGGTTGCCGATGCGCTGGCCGAAGGTGCGCGCCTGCGCACCGGCGGCAAGCGACCGCCAATGGACACTGAAGGTTGGTACTACGAGCCGACGCTGTTCGAGTGCGACCGTAACTCGATGAAAATCATGCAGGAAGAAGTGTTCGGGCCAGTGGCTTCGGTGATTCGCTTCAAGGACGAGGCCGAGGCGCTGGCCATCGCCAATGACTCGCAGTTCGGCCTGGCAGCAGGCATCTGGACCCGCGACCTGGGCCGCGCCCACCGTCTGGCCCGGGATGTTCGCTCCGGGATCATCTGGGTGAACACCTACCGCGCAGTGTCAGCCATGGCCCCGATCGGCGGTTTCAAGAACAGTGGCTATGGTCGTGAAAGCGGCATCGATTCGGTGCTGGCCTATACCGAGCTGAAAACGGTGTGGATCAACTTGTCGGCAGAACCAATGCCAGATCCGTTTGTGATGCGTTGAGAGAACCAAATGCCGTAGGAGCGAACACCCTACGGAGAAATGCTTCACTTCAGTTTTATGAGAGGCCCTGAAATGATCGAACCTGGTATTTACAAAGAAGTCATGGGCTCGTTTCCGTCCGGCGTCACGGTGGTCACCACCCTGGATGCCGAAGGCGGGATCGTCGGGATAACCGCCAGCGCCTTCAGTGCGCTGTCCATTGATCCGGCACTGGTCCTGTTCTGTCCCAACTATGCTTCGGACACCTACCCGATCCTGCGCGACAGCAAACAGTTTGCGATTCACTTGCTGTCCGCCGACCAGACGGCCGAAGCCTATGCGTTCGCCAGCAAAGGCAAGGAGAAGGCCAAGGGTATCGAATGGCATTTGAGCGAACTGGGTAATCCGCTGCTGGGCAAGGCGACGGCGATCATCGAATGCGAGCTGTGGCGCGAGTACGATGGCGGCGATCACGCGATCATTGTCGGCGCGGTGCGCAATCTGATCCTGCCGGAAAACCCGCTCACACCGATGATTTATCACCGGGGCAAGCTGGGTCCGCTGCCAGTTCTGGTCTGACCGGCATCGGTCGCACCATCAAGTCCGGCCCGGTTGCAGTCAGCATGTCGCTTGCACGAGCCTGCGTGATAAACTCGCCGCTGTTTTTTGGCTGCGCCCACGGCGAGATTTACCGACTCGCGGCCATGCACCAGACGTGCAGAGCATAACGGCTCTTTTCGCTTCACCCATGCCAGTCACCATCAGAGCGGGACTCCATGAAACGCCTTCCACTCGACGACAGCTTCAAGGTCAATCGCAACCCTATTACCCTGCGCGAAATCGTGCTGGACAAGCTGCGTAGCGCCATCATGAATTTCCAGCTGCTGCCCGGCGACCGCCTGGTGGAGCGCGATCTGTGCGAGCGTCTGGGCGTGAGTCGCACTTCGGTTCGCGAAGCCCTGCGCCATCTGGAATCCGAGGGCCTGGTGGAGTTCGCCGACGCCAAAGGGCCGCGCGTGGCAATCATCACCCTGGAAGATGCCTGCGATATTTACGAGCTGCGCTGTGTGCTCGAAGGCCTGATCGTGCAGCTGTTTACCCTGCGCGCCAAGGCAAAGAACATCCGGGCGCTGGAAAAAGCCCTCGAGGAAAACCGCAAGGCGCTCAACGAGGGTGAGCTGCAACAGGTCATCGACTCGGTGCAGAGCTTCTACGACGTGCTGCTCGAAGGTTCGGGCAACCATGTCGCCGCCACTCAGTTGCGCCAGTTGCAGGCACGCATCAGTTACCTGCGGGCAACCTCCGTGTCCCAGGAAAACCGTCGCAGCGCCAGTAATGAGGAGATGGAACGCATCGTCGCCGCCATCAAGAGCGGTGATCCGCTCGCCGCGCATCAGGCGTCGGTGGATCACGTGCGCAGCGCCGCCAAAGTGGCGCTGGATTACCTCAAGCTCAAACAGAACGATGGCAGCAAGGTTCGTGAAATCGTCGAGCCGGTGGCCCTCAAAGAACCACGCATAGGCCGCTGACATGGTCACCCCGCGCTTCTGTCCGCAATGTGGTGGCGCTGACCTCGCTCAGCGCATTGCGGCGGGTGACACACACCTGCGATTGATCTGCGGCAGTTGCGCTTACGTTCATTACGTCAATCCCAAGATCATTGCCGGCTGCATCATCGAGCGCGACGGCAAGTACCTGTTGTGTCAGCGCGCCATACCGCCCCGTCCCGGCACCTGGACGCTGCCGGCGGGTTTCATGGAGAGCGGCGAAACCACCGAACAGGCCGCGCTACGTGAAGTCTGGGAGGAAACCGGCGTGCGCGCCGAAATCGTTTCGCCCTACTCGATCTTCAGCGTGCCGCGCATCAGCGAGGTGTACATCGTATTCCGCGCCCTTGCGCTGGAGATCACCGGCCAGTTCGGCCCGGAAACCCTCGCCTGCCAGTTCTTCGCCCCTGAAGATATTCCGTGGGACAGCATCTATTACCCGGCAATCCGGCAGATCCTCGAGCGCTACATCGAAGAACGCCAGACGGGTTCATACGGGATCTACGTCGGCAACGATGATACCGGCAAGGTGCATTTCATCCGCTAGCGCCAGATTGCTGCGGGAACCGCTTCTCAAATCCCTTCCACAATCACAATCTCGGCCGTCGACGCGCCTTGGCGATAACTCAGTGCATCCTGATACTCCGCCGAGTGGTAGCAGGCCAGTGCCTGTTCATACGAATCAAATTCGATCACCACGGTGCGCTGCGCAGCCGCCTTGCCTTCCATGGCCTCGCTACGCCCTCCCCTGGCCAGAAACCTGCCGCCATACAGCCTGAACGCGGCCGGGGCGCGTTGCGTATAGCCGGAATATTGCTCCGGATCGGTCACGTCCACCTGCGCAATCCAGTAAGCCTTCATCTTCACCTCCACCCGCTGAAAAATATCTGTTGCTTATGATTTAACTGTCTTATGGTATACCACAAATAAACAGCGATATGACAGCCGGAGCCAGCCATGCCCTTCAACCGAATCGAAGAAATCATAGAGGATTACCGTCAGGGCAAGATGGTCCTGCTTGTGGACGACGAAGACCGGGAAAACGAAGGTGATCTGCTGCTCGCGGCGGACTGCTGCGATGCCCAGGCGATCAGCTTCATGGCCCGCGAGGCACGTGGCCTGATCTGCCTGACCCTGACCGACGAGCATTGCCAGCGTCTGGGCCTGGAACAAATGGTGCCCAGCAATGGCAGCGTATTCGCCACGGCCTTCACGGTATCCATCGAAGCAGCCAGCGGGGTCAGCACCGGTATTTCCGCTGCCGACCGGGCCCGGACGGTTGCCGCTGCAGTAGCCAGCGATGCCTGTGCCGATGATCTGGTGCAACCGGGGCATATCTTCCCGCTGCGCGCCCGGGAAGGTGGCGTGCTGACCCGCGCTGGCCACACCGAAGCCGGTTGCGACCTGGCGCGGCTGGCCGGCTTCACTCCCGCTTCGGTGATCGTCGAGGTCATGAATGACGACGGCACCATGGCCCGACGCCCGGATCTGGAAACCTTCGCCGCCCGGCACGGCATCAAGATCGGCACCATCGCCGACCTGATCCACTACCGCTTGAGCACCGAACACACCGTCCTGCGTATCGGCGAACGGGAATTGCCGACAGTGCACGGCACCTTCCGTCTGATCAGCTACGAGGATCGCATCGAAGGCGGCGTCCACATGGCAATGGTCATGGGCGATATCAAGCGTGATGCGCCGACGCTGGTGCGGGTCCACGTTATCGATCCGCTGCGGGATCTGGTGGGTGCCGAATACACCGGTCCCAGCAACTGGACGCTCTGGGCTGCCCTGCAAAAGGTCGCAGAGGTGGGCACTGGCGTGGTGGTGGTGCTGGCCAATCACGAGTCATCCCAGGCGCTGCTCGAACGTATCCCGCAATTGACCCAGCCACCTCGGCAGTTCAGCCGCTCGCAGTCGCGGATTTATTCGGAAGTCGGCACCGGGGCGCAAATCCTGCAAGACATTGGCGTCGGCAAACTGCGTCACATGGGTGCCCCACTGAAATACGCAGGCTTGACTGGCTACGATCTGGAAGTGGTGGAGACCCTGCTTTTCACGGGATGAAAGTCGATAAAAACATGTTTTTTTCAAGTATTTATCTGTTTTAGAGACTGTTTTTTCAAGCCACAGGCAACACGCTGAAAGCCCTGACACAAGGGCGTTTTGTCCAATATACAAAGGGGCAAAAGGCAGTCGCTGCGCATAATCTCAGTGATCTTTGATGGCTAAACCCTTGCAGAAAGTTTGGAATACCATAATATGATATTCCGTAGACCGAAATAACAGTCAGGCGCGCTCCAGCACAGGAGACAGCACAAACAACAGCCCCTGACACGGTCGCCCGTACCAAGGCCCAATGGACCTACTGCTCCCGATAAGCGGGCAACAACAGCCCGCTCAAAACACAACAAATGAGGGCGTACAAAATGGTGTTGAGTAAACGTGCAATTGCAGTCCTGACGGCGAGTGTGTTGTCCGTATCAGGCGTCGCCGCGATGGCCGCCGACAGCCTGAACTTCGTCAGCTGGGGCGGTTCGACTCAGGACGCCCAGAAGCAGGCCTGGGCGACGCCTTTCAGCAAATCCAGCGGCATTGCGGTGGTGCAGGACGGGCCGACCGACTACGGTAAGCTCAAGGCAATGGTTGAAAGCGGCAATGTGCAGTGGGACGTCGTGGACGTCGAGGCTGACTTTGCCCTGCGCGCCGCCAGCGAAGGCTTGCTGGAACCGCTGGACTTCAACGTCATCAAGAAGGATCGCCTCGATCCGCGCTTCGTCTCCGAGAGCGGCGTAGGTTCGTTCTTCTTCTCCTTCGTGCTCGGCTACAACGAAGGCAAGACCGGCAAGAACAAGCCTGAAGACTGGGCCGCACTGTTCGACACCAAGACGTACCCTGGCAAACGCGCGCTGTACAAATGGCCAAGCCCGGGCGTGCTGGAACTGGCGCTGCTGGCCGATGGCGTTGCTGCCGACAAGCTTTACCCGCTGGATCTGGATCGCGCCTTCAAGAAACTCGACACCATCAAGAAAGACATCGTCTGGTGGGGCGGTGGGGCGCAATCCCAGCAACTGCTGGCTTCCGGCGAAGTTTCCATGGGCCAGTTCTGGAATGGCCGGGTCTTCGCCGTGCAGCAGGATGGCGCGCCAGTGGGGGTGAGCTGGAAGCAGAATCTGGTCATGTCGGACTTCCTGGTGGTGCCAAAAGGCGCCAAGAACAAGGACGCAGCCATGAAGTTCATCGCCGAGGCCACTGCAGCCAAAGGCCAAGCCGACTTCTCCAACCTGACGGCCTATGCTCCGGTGAATCTGGACAGTGTGCAGCGTCTGGACTCGACCCTGGCGCCTAACCTGCCAACAGCCTACGCCAAGGACCAAATCACTCTCGACTTCGCGTACTGGGCCAAGAACGGTTCGGCCATCGCGACACGGTGGAACGAATGGCTGGTCAAATAAAAATGACGGCCGTCACGGCCCGTCAATCCAACCCTGCCGGTGGTGCTTCCAGCACCGCTGGCGCGGTACCCAACCCAGTCGTGGCAGCGAAGCAATCGGTGTCCTTGTCACAACGCTGGCGCGGCAGCCGCAATTTGCTCCCGGCCTTGATCTTTCTCGGTCTGTTCTTCTTCGCGCCACTGATCGGGCTGTTGCTGCGCGGCGTGCTGGAGCCGACACCTGGCCTGGGCAACTACGAACAACTGTTCGCCAACTCAGCTTATTCCCGCGTGTTGTTCAATACCTTTTCGGTGGCCGGCCTCGTCACGCTGTTCAGCCTGCTACTGGGGTTTCCGCTGGCCTGGGCAATCACGCTGGTGCCACGCGGCTGGGGCCGCTGGATGTTGAACATCGTGTTGCTGTCGATGTGGACCAGCCTGTTGGCGCGCACTTATTCCTGGCTGGTGCTGCTGCAGGCTTCCGGGGTGATCAACAAAGCGTTGATGGCCATGGGAGTGATCGATCAGCCGCTGGAGATGGTGCATAACCTGACCGGCGTGGTGATCGGCATGAGTTACATCATGATTCCGTTCATCGTGCTGCCGTTGCAGGCAACCATGCAGGCCATTGATCCGATGGTGTTGCAGGCCGGTTCGATCTGCGGCGCAAGTCCCTGGACCAACTTCTTCAAGGTGTTTTTGCCACTGTGTCGGCCGGGGCTGTTTTCTGGCGGGCTGATGGTTTTCGTCATGTCGCTGGGTTATTACGTGACCCCGGCATTGCTGGGCGGCGCACAGGACATGATGCTGCCGGAGTTCATCGTGCAGCAGGTGCAATCGTTCCTCAACTGGGGTCTGGCCAGCGCCGCTGCGGCATTGCTGATCGTGATCACCCTGGTGCTGTTTTACTTCTACCTGAAGCTCCAGCCGGAATCCCCGGTCGGCGCCAGTAACGCGAGGTAAGCCGACATGCTCCTGACTCCCAATGCCATGAGCCCGGGGCTGCGCTTCGGGCTGTACCTGACCACGGCCCTGATCGCGCTGTTCCTGATCCTGCCTATCGTGTTTATCGTGCTGCTGTCGTTCGGTTCATCGCAGTGGCTGGTATTTCCACCGCCGGGCTGGACGCTGAAGTGGTATCAGCAATTCTTCTCCAACCCGGAATGGATGGCTGCCGCGTTCGCCAGCCTGAAAGTCGCGGTGCTGACCACAATCTGCGCCGTCGCCCTCGGCCTGCCCACGGCCTTCGCCCTGGTGCGTGGCCGTTTTCCGGGTCGTGATCTGCTGTACGGCATCTTTACCCTGCCGATGATCGTGCCGCTGGTGATCATTGCGGTGGCGGTCTACGCGCTGTTCCTCAAGCTGGGCTACACCGGCACGCTGTTTTCATTTGTGGTCAGCCACGTGATCGTCGCCCTGCCCTTTACCATCATCTCGATCATCAATTCGCTGAAGCTGTTCGATCAGTCAATCGAAGACGCGGCGGTGATCTGCGGCGCATCGCGTATCCAGGCTATCGTCAAAGTGACCTTCCCCGGCATCCGTCCCGGCATGGTCGCCGGCGCCCTGTTCGCGTTTCTGGTCTCGTGGGATGAAGTGGTCCTGAGTGTGATGATGGCCAGCCCCAATCTGCAAACCCTACCTGTCAAAATGTGGACCACCCTGCGTCAGGACCTGACACCCGTGATCGCCGTCGCCTCGACGCTGCTTATCGGTCTGTCAGTCATGGTCATGGTGATCGCAGCGACGCTGCGTCGACGCAACGAAGCGAGGAGTACGTCATGAGTGCGGTGATTAAAGAAGCCGGCCAGCAGGATCAGAAAACCCTGGTCAGCCTGTGCAACCTGAACAAGCATTACGGCGATTTTGCTGCCGTGGACAACATCTCGCTGGATATTCAGGACGGCGAATTCCTCACCTTCCTGGGCTCCAGCGGCTCGGGCAAAAGCACCACGCTGTCGATGCTCGCCGGTTTCGAAACGCCCAGCTCCGGGGAAATTCTGGTCAGCGGCAAATCACTGATCAATGTGCCGCCACACAAGCGCGACATCGGCATGGTATTCCAGCGTTACTCGCTGTTTCCACATCTGTCGGTGCGCGACAACATCGCCTTCCCGCTGGCGATTCGCAAACTGCCCAGTGCCGAACGGGAAAAACGTGTGGATGCGATGCTCAAGCTGGTGCAGCTCGAACAGTTCGCCCACCGTCGCCCTTCGCAGCTCTCCGGTGGCCAGCAACAGCGCGTGGCAATCGCCCGTGCGCTGGTTTACGAGCCGCGCATTCTGTTGATGGACGAACCCCTCGGCGCGCTGGACAAAAAGCTGCGTGAAGAATTGCAGGATGAACTGCGTCAGCTGCACCGCAGGCTGGGCATCACCATCGTCTACGTGACCCACGATCAGGAAGAAGCCATGCGTCTGTCCCAGCGCATTGCGATCTTCAGCCACGGCAAGATCGTCGGTCTGGGCAGCGGTTATGACTTGTATCAGAACCCGCCAAATGCCTTCGTCGCCTCGTTCCTGGGCAACTCCAACTTCCTCAAGCTCAAGCTCAAGGCCCAGGGCAACGCTGCCGCGACGTTTGAAGGACAGCCGCTGTCCATCCGGCTGACCTCCAGCCTGCAGGCCGGACAGGACGTATTGCTGATGATCCGCCCGGAAAAAGCCCAGGCGCTGAGCCTCGAACAGGCCGCCAGCGAGCCTTTGCTCAGTGGCTGGAACGAAGTCACCGCGAGCGTCACCGAAGTGCTGTTCCTCGGCGAAAGCCAGACCTGCTCGGTCGTCACCGCCAGCGGCACGGCGATGACCGTCAAGGCGCTGTCTGCCACCGGCATGCCGATGAAACCGGGCGACAAGGTGCGCGTGCGCTGGGCCGCCGGCGATGCCTGTGTGTATACCGAATGGGCCGAGAGCGATTTGAACAAGGTGGCTGGCGCCCACTGATCCTCGGCGTATCGGCGATGCCCTCCACTGGAGGGCATCGTCGTTTTCAGCTAAACAACAGTCGCGTAAATAGCACTTGCAACACTGGTATTACGGTATACCATAAACCAACATACGCATCACTCAAGACCGGAATGCAGCCAAGACTCGCACGCAGAGGAAACGAACATGATCGACGCAAATGCCTACAAGAACGTCATGGGCTCGTTCCCGTCCGGCGTGACGGTGATTACCACGCTCAATGACGATGGCGAAGTGGTCGGCCTGACCGCCAGCGCTTTCAGTTCGTTGTCCATGGACCCGCCGCTGGTGCTGTTCTGCCCCAATTACAGCTCGGACTCGTATCCGACCCTGATCAAGAACAAGCGCTTTGCGATCCATTTTCTGTCCGGCACCCAGCAAAGCGAAGCCTATGCCTTCGCGCGCAAGGGCAAGGACAAGGCCGTCGGCATCGACTGGACCCTGAGTGAACTGGGCAACCCATTGCTCGCCAACGCGACGGCGATCATCGAGTGCGAACTGTGGCGCGAATATGAAGGTGGCGACCACGCAATCATGGTCGGCGCGGTGAAAAACCTGATCGTACCCGAGCTGCCGAACAGCCCGATGGTGTATTGCCGAGGCAAGATGGGCGCATTGCCCGCTCTGGTGTGAACCATCGCCAACCCGGGCAATCCCGAAGCCGGCTTATTCAATCGCAAAATAAAAAATTCGAGGGAAAGCGTCATGAAATTTTCGTTGTTCGTGCATATGGAACGCTGGGATGAGCAAGTCAGCCACCGGCAGTTGTTCGAAGACCTTACCGAGCTGACGATGATGGCCGAAGCCGGGGATTTCAGCACCGTATGGATCGGCGAACACCACGCCATGGAATACACCATTTCCCCGAGCCCGATGCCATTGTTGGCGTATCTGGCAGCAAAAACCACGAAGATCCATCTCGGCGCGGGCACCATCATCGCGCCGTTCTGGCATCCGCTGCGGGTAGCGGGCGAATGTGCCCTGCTGGATGTGATCAGCAATGGCCGCATGGAAGTCGGTCTGGCGCGTGGCGCCTATCAAGTGGAATTCGACCGCATGGCGGGCGGCATGCCCGCCTCTTCCGGTGGTCAGGCGCTACGGGAAATGGTCCCGGTGGTGCGCGCGCTGTGGCAAGGCGACTATGCCCACGACGGCGACATCTGGAAGTTTCCCACCTCTACCAGCGTGCCGAAGCCGATCAACACGCCGCCAATGTGGATCGCCGCCCGCGACCCGGACTCCCACAACTTCGCCGTAGCCAATGGCTGCAATGTCATGGTCACGCCATTGATGAAGGGCGACGAAGAAGTCGTCGACCTGAAGAACAAATTCGAAGCGGCCCTGGCCAATAACCCGGATGTGCCGCGCCCGCAACTCATGGTTCTACGCCACACCCACGTGCATGCCATCGATGATCCTGAAGGCTGGAAAGTCGGTGCAACGGCGATCTCGAAGTTCTACCGCACCTTCGATGCCTGGTTCGGCAACAAACAGACGCCGGTCAACGGTTTTCTGCAGCCAAGCCCGGAAGAGAAATTCAAGGAGCGCCCGGAGTTCGAACTGGAGAACATCCGCAAGAACACCATGATCGGCACCCCGGAACAAATCATCGCCCGGATCAAGTACTACCAGGAACTGGGCGTCGACGAATTCAGCTTCTGGTGCGACAACAGCCTGCCCCATGCCGAGAAGAAGAAGTCGCTGAAGCTGTTTATCGAGCATGTGGTGCCAGCGTTTCGCTGACACCAGGAATAGCGCCCTCGCAAACAGGTTCGCGCCTACAGCGCCTGGTCGCGGGAGAAGAGCAAGGCCGTTTGCTGAACCTGTGCAGTCTGCACAGGTTCCAGCGGCTTTGACTTTCGATCTGTCCCCCAGGAAGGCCGAGGGAGCGCCGTTGGCGGGCTCATGCCTTACACCGATTTGTTTGTGCTGAAACTGCGGGCCTGGGCATCGGTCGCTCCCCATTCAAAAATTGCCCCTTCGATACCCAGCACCTCCCGATTATCAGAGTAGATACCGACGCCGGTTTCATAGACCTGTTTGATAGAGTTGTCGGCGCAACGAATCCGGTAACTGAGCTTGAACGGTTCCTGGCGGGACAAGGCATATTGAACTTCACGCCAGACATAGTCGGCGTCTTCGGGAAGAATCAGGCTGTTGTAGGTAAAGTCGTGATTGTCCACCAGCCGCTCCGGCGGATAGCCCGTCAGTTGCAGGCAACCGGCACTGACGAACTCCATGGTCCAGTCCCGGTTATTACGGCCCCGGTAAATCAGCCCCGGCATACTGTCGAGCAGACTGACCGCACTGCGTTGACTGGCCTGAAGGGCAATCTCCCGGCGTTTATGTGCTGTTATATCGCCAATGACCAGGCTGTATCCCGCGCCTGTGGCTTTCAGGCTGACCTCGAACCAGCGCAGCTCCCCCGACGGGTGCACGAACCGAAGCCGTTGTTTGAAGGAAGTATCTGGATGCCGTCGCAGTTCCCGTAATGCCTGAAGCCAGAGCGAGCGATCTTCCTGATGGACGTAATCCATGATGTCGCATTGCGCATCGGGCTTTTCCATCAGTTCAATCCAGGCCCGATTAGCGCGCGCGATCCGGCCATCTTCACGCAACTCCAGCAACGCAACTGGAAAACGGTCCAGCACCGCCAGCGACTGCTCATCGCGTAACAAGTCCGCTGCGACACTTTGCAGGGTCATTCAGTGGCGCTCCTGTTGTCTGGCCGAAGCAGCGTTGTGCACCCAGGATGCCAACTCCAGGCGTGAATGCAGGTTCAGCTTCTGCAACAGATTCCTGACGTAGATCTTCACCGTGCCGTCGCTGATGCCCAGCTCCCGAGCGATCTGTTTGTTGCTCATGCCGGCAGCAATCAGGGTCAGGGTTTGCCCCTCGCGCTCGGTCAGGCTACAGGTATCGGCCATCGCAGGACTTCGCTCGGGCTCAAGCTGTCCAGCAAGTAATGACACCAGGCAATCGTCCAGAACAATGGCGCCTTTGTTGCAGTTGCGCATGTAAGCCAGGAGCGCATCAGGCTCGGTTTCCTTGAGCACATAACCGTTGGCCCCAAGACGCAACGCCGTCAGCAATTCACCACGATCCATGGAGGCGGTCAGCACCACGATTTGACACCCCAGGCTCAGCTGACGGAGTTCATCCAGAACTTGCAGACCACTCAGGCCAGGCATATGCAAATCCAGCAACACCTGTTGCGGTGCCAGACTGACTGCCAGGTTGATCCCTTCTCTGCCGCTGGCCGCTTGCCCGACCACTTCAAAGTCGTCGCAGGCAGCAAACAATTGCGCCAGGCCTTTGCGAAACAGCGGGTGGTCATCGATCAGTAACAAGGTCGTGGCTGACATCGAAACTCCCTGATGTGTCGGCGTGAAAAGCAGATAGTCCCAGGTGCACGCGAACACCGTGGGGACGGATTGGCTCGATGGAGAGCCGAGCGCCAATTGCTGAAGCGCGCTCGCGGATGATCGCCAGGCCAAAGTGATTTTCTTCCTCCGAGGCAGGACTCAGGCCGATGCCGTCATCTTCGACCGAAATCGATGCATCACCCGCCTGGTCCTGGCGTAATTCGATGCGCACATGCCGGGCGTGGGAGTGGCGCACCGCGTTGGTCAAGGCCTCGCGAATGATCTGCAGGACTTGCAGCTCGGTTGCAGGACTCAAGGCATCCTCGGCCAGGCGGTTGTCCAATTCGAAGACGATGATGCAGCGCCGGGAAAATTCGGCGACCGAATCCGCCAGGGCCTGGCGCAGCGACCGTCCGTCCATGGTCAGCCTTGCGCTGGTAATCAGCTCGCGCACCTGCCGCTGCAATTGGCTCAGGCCTGCACTCAGCTCTGTAAGGGAAGCGGCAACCACTTCAGGTTCCGACATTCGGCTCTGGATCAAGCGCGCCTGGAACGACAGATACCCCAACTGCTGGGCCACCGAATCGTGAAGTTCACGGGCCAGTGCGCCATGTTGAAACGTGGCCTGTTTGCGTTGCGCCTCACGCTTGTGCCGCAGCAACTGCACCGCGACACCCAGCGAATGCGCTGCATCCTGCAGCAGCAAGCGCAAATACCTGCCAGCTGCTCCGGTTGTATCGAGCAGCACAAACCCTTTGCCTTGGGTGCCTTCGTCCGGCAGGACACACACCAGCCGCTGCACGCCACGCTTGCGGCATGCGGTGCAGGCCAGAGGCATTGGTCCCGCCGTGGCGGCCCGCCAGGGACAGGCCGCGTCAGTGTGGCACTCGCTGATCAGGATTTTGCGTGTCGGCCCGAAGTCCATGTCACCGAGAATCAGAGTCAGCTTGCAGCCGGGCAGCAACGCGTCGAAACGGTCCAGAAACAGCGGCAGAGCACCGTCAGTGTGCACCACGCCCAACGGCAGCTCAGCCAGCAGCTTGCGTGCATGGCTCACTTGCTGTGGTTCGACCCACTGAAACCAGCGTGCCAACCCGTGCAGTCGGTTTTGCAAACCAGAGATCCTTTTTTATTGGCCGGGCATCTGTTTCGAAACAGCAAGTTTCATGCCCCAACTGCCCGGTTTCATGGGACTACCCCCAAAGAGATAGCCCTTTTTCCGGATTGATCAGACATTCCTTCTGGGAAACTATCTTGCCTGTCAGAAAACATTGCGGACCGCCAGGCTCAGTCCTTCATGCCAGCCCGCCGCCCTACGCTCAGCAAGGATGAAAACCCATGCTCGACAGACAATGCATCGACGACCCCCGGCTTCATAACAGCCTTCCCCGCTATGGCGAACCGCAGCCATTGGCGGCGGTGACATATTGTCTGGCGGTCACTCAATCAGCCCAAGCGTGCGCGCCCTTTGTCAGCCGGTTGGGTCAATCGCGCATTCTTGATGCCCAGGGCGACGGTTTCGCGGAGGATCTGCGCCAGTGGCTCGCCGCCGCCAGTGTCGGCAGTCATCTGTACATCATGGGCGATGAAGCATTTATCTGGCATGTCCACAGTCAGGCGCGGGATGCCGGGCTGCAAGACGACGAGATCGAAATGACGTTGTGCTCGGTGTCTGGCGCTCGCTCCATCTACTGCGTGCATTGCGGGCTGACTCAGCCTGGTGATGCCGCCGCTTCCCTGCAATGTCGGAGGTGCGATGTTCTGCTGGAAATACGTGAGCATTTCTCACGACGCCTGGGCGCTTATCTGGGTGTCTGCATGGATGCCGATGCCCCCTGCGGGAAGTCGCGTTCATGAGCGCCGGTCTGCAAGTCCAGGTCAGCGCAGCACGGATGCTTACGCCCATCGTGCGCGAATTCACCCTGGCTCCCTGCCTGGGAAAACTGCCCGGTTTCTCGCCTGGCAGCCACGTGCAGGTGCATTTGCCCGTCGGCGAGCGAAACCTGCGCAACGCCTATTCACTGACGAGTGATCCGGCCAACAACGATCACTACCGGATCGCCGTGCGCTTGCAGGAGCGCTCCCGCGGCGGTTCCCGTTATCTGCACAACAAGGTAAAGGTTGGCGACACCCTGACCATTTCTGCTCCCGCCAACCTGTTCGCCCTGCACTCCACCGGGCAGCTGCACATTCTGATTGCCGGGGGCATCGGTATTACGCCGTTCATGGCCTACATCCAGACCCTGGAACAACGGCAGGCGAACTTCGAGCTGCATTACCTGTATCGCCCAGGCCTGACTGACGCCTATCTCGAACAACTGCGAGCACGTCTTGGCTCAAGGTTGCACGGCTACGAAACCAGCAAGGACTTCGATCCGAAGCCGATTTTCAGCAATCGTCCCCTGGGCAGCCATGTCTACACCTGCGGCCCGCAATCACTGCTCAGCACTGTTGAAGAACAGGCCAAGGCGCAGGGCTGGCCCGCCAGTCGCCTGCATTGCGAAGCCTTCAGCGCCCCGCAACCCGGCCAGCCACTGGAACTGGAACTTACTCGCAGCGGCAGGCGCCTCCAGGTCGGTGCCGATCAAAGCCTGCTCGAAGCCCTTGAAGACGCTGGCGTACCCGTCCCGAACCTGTGTCGCGGCGGTGTCTGCGGCCACTGCATAACCCGCCATCTAGGCGGCGAAATCGAACATCGGGACAACTTTCTCAACGCTGCCGAGCAGGCCGAGTTTCTCATGCCCTGTGTTTCCCGAGGCTACGGGCCTTGCGTCGCGCTGGATCTTTAGTTTTCCGGAGCTTTCAGGAGTCAACATCATGTCCATTCAGTTCAGCCCTAAAGAGACCTATCGCGAAAACTTCAGCTTTCGCAACAGTCCCAAGGCTATCGAGCGCTTCCCTTTCCCGTTCAACGAAGACAGCTACCTGTATTCCGTGAATATCGAGCCGGCCAACTCCAAAGATCCCGGCTCTATTTACGAACACTGGTTCGATATCGACGAGCATTACCTCTCGGAAATGGCCGAGCGTGCGTTGGTGCTGGACAAGGATCCGGGCCGATATCTGGTCATGCCGCACATGCAGCCCGCCGCGTGGGATGCCTTGCAAATGCTGATGGAGAATCTTTCTCGGGATTATCCCCAGTGGTTCGAGCTGGATCAGAACGGTCAACACTGGCATTGGCGCAACAAGGCGTTGAACATCGATCAACGCTTCATTTTCGGCGATGCCTCGACATTGCCTTGCGAGCCGCTGGAGTTCATCACCCGGCAGGTCCAGGGGGATTTCGCCCTGCTGGATCAGCGCGATAACGACTTGTTCATGGATGCCGGCATGGTGACCAGCCCCGCCGACTGGTCCCTGGCGTTCGATGCGGGCATGAGTTTCAAGCAATGGCACACGCCGGTGCCCATGGCCAATCAGATGGGCGTCTTCGACCGAGCCTTGAAGTATTTGCTCGCCATGCAGACAGGCCAGCCGGTGCGGCGTCTGAACTGGACGCTGACCATCAATCCCCGCCTGGATTCATCGCCGGAAACCTTTCACGAATGGGGCTCCGATCGCGGCACCGTGACGCCGGATAACGTCGGGCAGCGGGTGCATCTGCGGGTCGAGCTGCAGTTCATGGCGCGCCTGCCGCGTAGCAACGGCCTGATGTTCAGCATTCGTACCTATTTGATCAGCATGGACCAACTGGCCACACAACCAGGCTGGGCCTGCCGCCTGCATCGCGTCCTGCGTGATCTGCCCGATCCTATCGCGGATTACAAAGGCATGACCCGCTACCGACAGACGCTGGTCCAGTGGCTGAGCCGCTTTGATCCCCAGGCCTGATCCAACAACCCCTTCTTTCTGGACAAGGACATATTTATGGCTAATTCATGGCGCATTTCTGCACTCGCTGACCGGCATCGCGCACTGGGCTCCAATCTTGAAGACTGGAACGGCATGGGCACCGCCTGGACGTACGACTCTGACCTGGCCGATCACCATGAAGCGATTCGCACCCGCGCCGGGCTGATGGATGTTTCGGGCCTCAAAAAAGTCCACTACGTCGGCCCCCACGCCGAAAGCCTGTTGCAATGGGCCACGACCCGGGACATCAGCAAGCTGTACCCCGGCAAATCCGTGTATGCCTCGATGCTCGACGAGGAAGGCAAGTTCGTCGATGACTGTATCGTTTATCGCACCGGCCCCAATGCGTTCATGGTGGTTCACGGCGCGGGCACCGGACACGAGATGCTGGTGCGCTCGGCCCAAGGCCGTCAGGTAGCGATCCTGTTCGACGATGACCTGCACGACTTGTCACTGCAAGGTCCGCTGGCCGTGGATTTCCTGGCCGAGCATGTACCCGGCATTCGCCAGTTGCCCTATTTTCACCACCTGCAGACCCGGCTGTTCGACCGGCCGGTGATGATCTCCCGCACCGGTTACACCGGCGAACGCGGTTACGAAATTTTCTGCAAGGCCGCCGATGCTCCGGCCCTCTGGGACCGGATTCTTCAAGATGGGGCAGGCATGGGCATCATTGCTTGCGCGTTCACGGCCCTTGACTGGCTGCGCGTTGAAAGCTCGCTGATGTTCTTCCCTTACGACAACTCCCAGATGTACCCCTTTGCCGATCAGAAGGCTGGCGACACGCTCTGGGAAATGGGCCTGGACTTCACCGTATCGCCAGAAAAGCTGGAGTTTCGCGGTGCTGAAGAGCACCGGCGACTGCGTGGCAAGGAGCGATTCAGGATCGCCGGCGTATTGCTTGACGGCGTGCGGGCCGCCGAAGCGGGCGACACCCTCTGGCACGAGGGCAAACAGGTCGGCGTGGTGACCTGCGGGATGTACTCGCGCTTGACCAAACGCTCCATGGCGATTGCCCGGATGAGCGTTGCCTGTTCCGTCCCCGGCGTCGCTCTGGAGCTGCGCGGCAGCCAGCAGACCGGTGCGCTGACCCACGCCCTGCCCTTTGATGACCCGCAGAAAACCAAACGCACGGCCAAAGGCTGATCCGGTCCGCCGATTTGCACAGGAGCGCTCCATGAGTACCCAAGACGAACATTACATCCTCAAGATCAATTGTCCGGCCGCCTCCGGGATCGTCGCGGCGATCACCTCGTGCCTGGCCGACCAAAAGTGCTACATCAGCGAGCTGGCGCAATTCGACGATGAATTCACCGGGCAGTTTTTCATGCGTGCGGTGTTTCGGTTCAACAAGCAGGCGGTTGCCGACATCGACGCGCTGAAACGGCAATTAAGCAGCCTGGCTGGCGGCTTTGATATGCAATGGGAGTTGTTCTGCACCCGCCAGCCCACTCGCGTGCTGTTGATGGTGAGCAAGTTCGACCATTGCCTTACCGACCTGCTGTATCGCCACCGCAAAGGCGAAATGGATATGCAGATTACGGCGGTGGTCTCCAACCACCTTGATTTGCGAGCCATGGCCGAGCGTGAAGGCATCCGCTTCATTTATCTGCCTGTGACCAAAGACACCAAGGCCAGCCAGGAAGCGGAACTGATGCGCATCGTTCAGGACACCCAGACCGATCTGGTGGTGCTGGCGCGCTACATGCAGATTCTGTCCGACGATCTGTGCAAACAGCTGTCAGGACGTGCCATCAATATCCATCACTCGTTCCTTCCCGGCTTCAAAGGCGCCAAGCCCTATCACCAGGCCTACGACCGTGGCGTGAAGCTGATCGGCGCCACCGCCCACTACGTCACCAGCGACCTGGACGAAGGTCCGATCATCGAGCAGGAAATCCAGCGAGTCGACCATACCCATCTGCCGGATTCGCTGGTGGCCATCGGCCGGGACACCGAAACCGTGGCGCTTTCCAAGGCGCTGAAATATCACCTGGAACACCGGGTTTTCATCAACCGGGACAAGACAGTGATCTTCCGCTGAGCGCTCCCTTCGAACATTACGAGGCACGACCATGACCCTACGTGTGGCAATCATCGGCGCCGGCCCTTGCGGCATGGCACAACTTCGAGCGTTTCAATCAGCCCGTGACAAGGGCACCGCCATCCCGGAACTGGTCTGCTACGAAAAGCAGCAGGACTGGGGCGGTATGTGGAATTACACCTGGCGCACCGGCCTGGATGAAAACGGCGAGCCGGTGCACGGCAGCATGTACCGCTACCTGTGGTCCAACGGCCCGAAAGAGTGCCTGGAGTTCGCCGACTACACCTTTGAAGAGCATTTCGGCCGGCCCATTGGCTCTTACCCACCCCGGGAAGTGCTGTGGGATTACATCAAGGGGCGCGTGGAGAAAGCCGGTGTACGCGACTACATCCGCTTCAATCACGTCGTGCGTCAGGTCAGTTTCGACGAAGACACGCAACGCTTCACTGTCAGCGCCCATGACTACACCCGTGATATCACCAGCAGTGAAGAGTTCGATTTCGTCATCAATGCCTGTGGGCATTTCTCGACGCCGAAAGTCCCTCACTTTCAGGGCTTCGAGCAATTCGCCGGACGGATTCTCCACGCCCATGATTTTCGAGAGGCGCTGGAGTTCAAGGACAAGGATCTGTTGATCGTCGGCAGCAGCTATTCGGCCGAAGACATTGGCTCCCAGTGCTACAAATATGGTGCTCGCAGTATCACCAGTTGCTACCGCAGTGCGCCCATGGGCTACCAATGGCCGAGCAACTGGGAAGAAAAACCGCTGCTGCAGCGTTTGGAAAACAACCGTGCGTGGTTTATCGACGGCACCAGCAAGCACATTGATGCCGTCATCCTGTGCACCGGCTACAAGCATCACTTCCCGTTCCTGCCTGACGAGTTGAACCTCAAGACCGATAACCGTCTTTGGCCACGGAATCTGTACAAGGGTGTGTTCTGGGAAGCCAACCCGCGCCTGATCTACCTCGGCATGCAGGACCAGTGGTACTCGTTCAATATGTTCGACGCCCAGGCCTGGTATGCCCGTGATGTAATCCTTGGACGTATTGCATTGCCTTCCCACGCTGAAATGTTGGCGGACAGCCAGCAATGGTATGAGCGGGAACAGCTGCTGGAAACCAACCAGCAGATGTTTGAATACCAGGGCGCCTACATCCAGCAGCTGGTCAATGCCACCGACTACCCCGACTTCGATATCCCGGCCGTCAACGAGACCTTTCTGCACTGGAAGCATGACAAAGCCGCAGACATCATGGGCTACCGCGACAAGTCCTACCGCTCATTGATGACCGGCACCCAGTCCCCGCCCCATCACACGCCTTGGCTGCAAGCATTGGACGACTCCATGGCGGCGTATCTGGGTGAACCGGTTTCCCCTATCAAGTCGGTTGGTTGATGCGGAGCGTGAACATGAATGCTCCTCGCGTTTCCCAACCCAGGGAACCCGGTCTGTTTGCCCGCGCGCCGCGAACCGAACGTTATCGCGTCGCTGTGGGCGGGCTGACCCTGATCGAGCTCTACCCCGGCGACCGCCTGCAGGTGATCGATATCGAAGGGCGGCAAACCTGCCAGATGCTGGTCATTCAGGCCAACGGACGCAACGCGCTGGGCGCCTGGGGGTTGAGTCAGTCACCGGCCTGCCGCTTCATCAATGAACGCCTGGCGAGCGGAACGTTGCAAGCGCGGCGCATCGACCAGGCCTTGCACACCCGCGGCCTGGACTGGCGCCAGCTGCCGGGCGCGACCTTGTTGTGGGGCGATGAAATGCCCGCCGGGCACCATCGTGACTTTGTCGCCGATGAGCGTCTGCTGATTATCGTTGGCGCACCAGACGGGCCGACCCCCGTGGATCAGCAATACCGCCCCAGCGAACTGCGTGTGCTGGTTGATCGCGCCGCTGCATCACCTCTTGTGCTGCCGGCCTTGCCGGAACCGCTTGGCGAACTGATCGACGAGTTCACTATTGAGGCCGGAACCGCCAAGGGCTATAGCGTTGCCAAAGGTCAATATATCCAGGTGCTGGACGTTGCCGGTCGCCAGTGCTCGGACTTTGTTGCCTTTGATCGACGAGCACTGGACCGGGGCGTGGAACTGGATCTGGACCAGACCGTTACTCGCACCCTGAATGGCAGCGTTTATCCGGCACCGGGCCTGTTCGGAAAATTCTTCGACCGTCGAATGCAGCCGATGCTGGAAGTGGTGCGCGATACCGTTGGCCGACATGACTCCTTCGCGCTGGCTTGCGCCGCACGTTATTACGAAAGCCTGGGTTACCTGGGCCACGACAACTGCAGTGACAACCTGAGCCGGACCCTGACGCCCTTTGGCATACAACCACGCACTGGCTGGCCAGCCATCAACTTCTTCTTCAATACCGGGATTGACGCGCATCAGCACATGACTCTGGACGAGCCGTGGTCGCGCCCCGGCGACTATGTGTTGCTGCGCGCCATGAACGATCTGGTCTGCGGCAGTTCTTCCTGCCCGGATGACATCGATCCGGCCAATGGCTGGAATCCGACCGATATCCATATCCGCATCTACAGCGAAAAGGAGCACTTTTCCATCGCCATGAGCACTCGAACCACAGCCGACGCCGATCCGGTTCTTACTCGGGAATCGGGATTTCACTCGCGCACCAAAGCCCTGACGGGCAGCTTCGTCGATTACCGCAACTGGTGGTTGCCGTTGCGCTATGACGGGTTCGGCGCCATCGATGAATACATCGGTTGCCGGGAACGAGTGGCGGTCATGGACCTGACTGCCCTGCGCAAATTCGAAATCCTGGGCCCGGACGCCGAAGCCCTCTTGCAGTATTGCCTGACGCGGGATATCCGGCGTCTGGCAATCGGTCAAGTGGTGTATTCGGCCATGTGCCATGAGCATGGCGGTATGCTCGATGATGGCACTCTGCTGCGTCTGGGACCGGATAACTTTCGCTGGATCTGCGGTGAGGATTACGCCGGTGTCTGGTTGCGCGAACAGGCACAAAAGCTGGGCATGAAAGTGTGGATCAAGTCGGCCAGCGATCAGATTCACAACCTGTCGGTACAAGGCCCACTCAGCCGCGAACTGCTCAGCCAGATGATCTGGACGCCGTCCACTCAACCCGGCGTGGACACACTGGGCTGGTTTCGCTTTCTGGTGGGTCGCCTGGACGGTTACGACGGCTGTCCGCTGATGATCTCCCGCACGGGTTACACCGGCGAGCTGGGTTATGAAGTCTGGTGCCAGCCACAGGATGCCGGACAGGTCTGGGATCGCATCTGGCAACTGGGCCAGCCCCTGGGCATCGTCCCGCTGGGTCTGGAAGCGCTGGATATGCTGCGAATCGAAGCCGGACTGATCTTCGCTGGCTATGAGTTCACCGACCAGACCGATCCATTCGAAGCGGGCATCGGTTTCAGCGTGCCCCTCAAGAGCAAGACTGACGACTTCATTGGTCGCGAGGCGCTGATCCGGCGCAGCACCCATCCGGCTCACAAGCTGGTGGGGCTGCAATTGAGCGGCAACGAAGGCGCTCAGCATGGTGATGCGGTGTACAGCGGGCGAGCCCGGGTCGGTGTCGTGACCAGTGCCTGCCGCTCGCCCTTGCTGGCCAGCAATATCGCGCTGTGTCGCATCGATGTGGCCTGCGCCGAGATCGGCACAGAACTTGAAGTTGGCAAAATCGATGGCCTGCAGAAGCGCATCAGCGCCAGGGTCACGGCACCGATTTTCTACGACCCGGACAAGAGCCGCGTACGGAGCTGATCGGCACCAGGAGCAACAGCGCCAAACACTTTGACTGCCCCACGATAACTCTACTCAGACATGGGAATACAAAGATGCAAGCGACTACGTTCGAGACCGTACCGCAGGCCGCGCCTTCGGTTGGCCTGCACCGCAAGATCGATTGGCGTGGGGCTTTCTGGGTGGCCAGTGGCGTGCCTGCACTGGTGCTGTTTTCCATCGGTGCGATTGCCGCCACGGTCGGCAAACCCGCGTGGATCGTCTGGATCGTTTCAATCCTGTTCGGTTTTATACAGGCCTTCACTTACGCCGAGATCGCCGGTCTGTTTCCACACAAATCCGGAGGTGCATCGGTGTATGGCGCCATCGCCTGGGTGCGTTACAGCAAGTTGATCGCTCCCGTTTCGGTGTGGTGCAACTGGCTGGCCTGGTCCCCGGTATTGTCCATTGGCTCCGGATTGGCGGCCGGTTATATCCTCACCGCACTGTTCCCCGCTGACGCATTGATCAATACCTGGCAATTGACGCTGCTGGATCTGGGCTGGATCAAGAGCGGGCTGTCGCTGCGGATCAACGCAACCTTCGCCATTGGCCTGCTGATCCTGCTGGGCGTATTCGCGGTCCAGCACGGCGGCATTCTGCGCTCGGCGCGGCTGACTCTGGTGCTGGGCATCACCTCACTGATCCCGCTGCTATTGGTCGGTGTGGTGCCGCTGCTGACCGGGGATGCCACCCAGGCCAACTTCCTGCCAGTTTATCCCCTTGCTCGCGACGCGGCCGGACAAGTCATCGACGGCACCTGGGATATCTCCGGCTGGTCGTTAATGGCCGGTGGCCTGTTCATTGCGGCGTGGTCGACTTACGGCTTCGAAACCGCGGTGTGCTATACCCGGGAATTCAAAGACCCCAAGCGCGACACGTTCAAGGCGATTTTCTATTCCGGCCTGCTGTGCATCGTCGTGTTTACCCTTGTTCCGCTGGCCTTTCAGGGCAGTCTCGGTCTGGGTGAGCTGGTCACCCCCGCAGTGCTGGACGCCAGCGGTGCAATCGTGACCCCGGCGGTCTACAGCGGCCTGCTCTCCCCCGGCATCTACAGCGGCATGGGTGTCGGCCAGGCCATGGCGGACAGCATCGGCGGCGGTAAAATCGTGGCCAATATCGTGCTGATCATGCTGATTCTGGCCACCTTGCTGGCGATCATGACGTCGATGTCCGGTTCATCGCGAACCCTGTATCAGGCTTCGGTGGACGGCTGGCTGCCCAAATACCTGGGCCGCACCAATGAACACGGCGCACCCACGGCCGCCATGTGGACCGACTTGTCGTTCAACCTGCTGTTGCTGTTGATGTCTGACTACGTGTTTGTGTTGGCAGCCTCCAATGTCAGTTACATCATCTTCAACTTCCTGAACCTCAACGCCGGCTGGATTCATCGCCTGGACCGCCCGGACTGGGTTCGCCCCTACAAGGCACCGACGCTGCTACTGGCGGCCGGTGGCGTGCTGAGTTTCGTCAATCTGGCCTGCATGGGCCTGGGCGCCGACATCTGGGGCGCCGGTACATTGGTGACGGGGCTGATCCTGGCGGTGCTGATCATTCCGGTATTCTGCTTCCGCCATTATCTGCAGGATAAAGGAACGTTTCCTCAAGCGATGCTGACCGACCTGCATCTGCAGGCCGACGCGGGTGTCAGACGCGCAGGCGTACTGCCGTATGTCACGTTGATTGCCGGTGCATTGGTGGTGTTCTTCTGCCACCGACTGGTAGCCTGACGCCCCCTTGCAATCCTCGCGATGGATCACTGCCGCCAGTGTCCATCGCCTCCCCCGCCATCAATACCAAGGTGACTCACCCCATGAGCGTTCCCCCTGCATTCGCCCGGGACATCGACGGCAAAGCCATCGCGGCCCAGGTCCTCAGCGAAGTCAAAGACGAAGTCGGCGCATTGGCCCGACAGCAGATCCATCCCGCGCTGGCGGTGCTGCTGATCGGCGACGACGCCGCCAGCCAGGTTTACGTGCGTAATAAACTGCTCAGGGCTGAAGAAGTGGGTATCCGCTCATTGGAATACCGCCTGCCAGCCAGCACCACGCAAGCACAGGTGCTGGCACTGATCGCACAATTGAATGCCGATCCAGCGGTCAACGGTATTCTGGTGCAACTGCCGTTGCCTTCGCAGATCCAGGAACACATCGTGATTCAGGCCATAAACCCCATCAAGGATGTGGACGGTTTTCATCGGCAAAACGTCGGCGGCCTGGTGCAAGGTGCGACAGTGCTGACGCCCTGCACACCCAGCGGTTGCATGCGCCTGCTGTACGACACCTGCGGCGATCTGAGCGGCCTGCATGCTGTGGTGATCGGACGTTCCAACATTGTCGGTAAACCCATGGCAACTCTGCTGCTGCAGGCCAATTGCTCGGTCAGCGTGGTGCACTCACGTAGCGTCGACGCAGCGGCCTTGTGCCGGATGGCCGACATCGTGGTCGTGGCCGTCGGCCGTCCGCAAATGATCGACGCCAGTTGGCTCAAGGCTGGCGCGGTGGTCATTGATGTGGGGATCAATCGTATCGAGACGCAGACGGGCAGCCGTCTGGTAGGGGATGTGGACTATGCCAGCGCGCGAACCGTGGCCAGCGCGATTACGCCAGTGCCCGGTGGCGTCGGGCCGATGACCATCGCCTACTTGCTGAAAAACACAGTCATCGCGACCCGGTTGCAGCTGGAAGCATCCACAACCAGCGCGCCAGACCTGCAGTTTGCGTAACGCAGCATAAGCTTCTGGCAGATAGACACGACAACGCGGGTTCAATCATGAACCCGCGCCCGGGCTGCCAACCTTAGTGGTTATACGCCCGCTCATTATGCTCGGCCAGATCCAGCCCCATCTCTTCCACCGACTCATGAGCACGCAGACCGACGATCACGTTGACCACCTTGAGGATGATCCAGCTGACCACGAAGCAGTACACCGTCGTCATCAGCACGCCTTTGATTTGCGCCACGATCTGGCTGCCCATGGTCACGCCTTCGACCAGCCCACCCAACGCTGGCACGCAGAACACACCGGTCAGCACCGCGCCGATCATGCCGCCGATGCCGTGCAGGCCAAACACATCGAGGCTGTCGTCATAACCGAACCGCTGCTTGAGGACGGTCACGCTCAGGTAGCAGAACACCCCGCAGAGCAGGCCAATCGCCAGTGCGCCGCCGACTCCGACATAAGCGCATGCTGGGGTAATCCCCACCAGACCGGCCAACGCGCCACTGGCCAGACCCAGTGCACTCGGCTTGCCGACCTTGAACCACTCGGTGAACATCCAGCCCAGAATCCCGGCGCAGGCGCCCAGTTGCGTGTTGAGCATGACAATCCCTGACAAGCCACTCAGACCGCCGCCGGAGCCGATATTGAAACCGAACCAGCCGACCCAGAGCATCGCTGCGCCAACCATGGTCAGGCTCAGGTTGTGCGCTGGCATCGGCGTGTTTTGATAGCCCTTGCGTTTGCCGAGGATCAGACACGCGGCCAATGCGGCAACGCCTGCGTTGATATGCACCGCCGTGCCACCGGCGAAATCCAGTACACCCCAGTTGTGCATCAAGGCGCCCGCTCCGCCCCAGACCATGTGTGCGACCGGTGCGTAGACCAGGGTGAACCACAAGGCCATGAACAGCAGCGCGGCGGAGAACTTCATGCGCTCGGCGAAGGCACCGGCAATCAGCGCAGGCGTAATGATCGCGAAGGTCATCTGGAAGGTCACGAACACACCTTCAGGGATATCGCCCACCAGGCTCTCGGCGGTCATGCCGGACAAGAACGCCCGGCTCAGCCCGCCGACAAAACTGTTGAAGCTCACTTCACCTTCAACCATGTTGGTGGTGTCCACGACCATGCTGTAGCCATAAATCACCCACAACACGCCCACCAGACCGGCTACGCCGAAACACTGAGTGAACAATGACAGCATGTTCTTGGCTCGCACCAGACCGCCATAAAACAGCGCAAGGCCTGGCAGACACATGAACAACACCAGCACAGCGGCGGTGATCATCCAGGCGGTGCTGCCGGTATTGAGCGTGGGAGCGTCGGCCGCATGGGCCAACGGGCTGATGAGACCCACAGCCAGTAAAGCAAGGAGGGATTTGCCAGGTAGACGGTTGACCATTTTCGAAGCTCCTGCAAATGAATGGAAAGTGTCTGGCAGTGAGCAAAGTGAAGTGCGGCAACGGGCCTTTGCGGCCTCTAAGGCATAAATTCAAAACAGCGGTACAGACTGTGTGAAAACGTCACGAGCGAAGGCAAGACAAGACAAGGCAAAAACAGGCGGAAAAGCGGAGTCTAGGCGTTCTAAATGAGCATTTTCCGCCTGTTTTTAACGCAGTATTGCCGAGCGCAGTAGTTTTGTAAGAGCGAACTTGTTCGCGAGGTGTTTACCAGACACTGCATGAGCGCCTGAAAGAATCCCTTCCCGAGCAAGCTCGCTCCCATACCAGGTGGCCCCAACGGATTGAGGGTGATCAATAACCGGTAACTGCCCCCGGAATCCACGATGTACCGGCCAACGGCACCCGTGCCATGGCTGCCGACTCGACCGTCAGCGCCACCAGGTCCTCAGGATCGAGGTTGTGCAGGTGCGACTTGCCGCAGGCGCGGGCCATGGTTTGCGCTTCCAGCACCAGCACCCGCAGGTAATTGGCCAGACGACGCCCGCCTTCTACCGGATCAAGGCGCTTGGACAACTCCGGGTCCTGAGTGGTGATGCCCGCCGGGTCGCGGCCGTTTTGCCAGTCGTCGTAGAAACCGGCTGCCGAACCGATTTTTTTCAGTTCTTCATCCAGACGCGGGTGGTTGTCGCCCAGCGCGATCAATGCTGCCGTGCCAATCGCCACTGCATCGGCACCCAGCGCCATGGCTTTGGCCACGTCGGCGCCATTGCGAATGCCGCCGGAAACGATCAGTTGAACCTTGCGGTGCATGCCCATCTCTTGCAACGCCTGAACCGCTTGCGGGATGGAGCACAGAATCGGCAGGCCGACGTGCTCGATGAAGACTTCCTGAGTGGCAGCGGTACCGCCTTGCATGCCATCCAGAACGATCACGTCAGCACCGGCTTTGACCGCCAACTTGACGTCGTAATACGGGCGGCTGGCGCCGATTTTCACGTAGATAGGCTTTTCCCAGTCAGTGATTTCGCGGATCTCGGCAATCTTGATCGCCAGATCGTCCGGGCCTGTCCAGTCCGGGTGGCGGCAGGCCGAACGCTGATCGACACCAATCGGCAGAGTTCGCATACCGGCCACACGCTCGGTGACTTTCATGCCCAGCAACATACCGCCGCCGCCCGGTTTGGCGCCCTGCCCCAGGACGATTTCAATGGCATCGGCCTTGCGCAAGTCGTTCGGGTTCATGCCGTAACGCGACGGCAGGTATTGATAAACCAGATGCTGTGACTGGCCGCGCTCTTCCGGAGTCATGCCGCCGTCGCCGGTGGTGGTGCTGGTGCCGGCGATGGTCGCGCCACGGCCCAGAGCTTCCTTGGCGTTGGCCGACAGCGCGCCGAAGCTCATGCCGGCGATGGTCACCGGAATCTTCAAGTGCAGCGGCTTCTTGGCGAAACGGTTGCCGAGGATCACGTCGGTGCCGCATTTCTCGCGGTAGCCTTCCAGCGGATAGCGGGAAACGCTGGCGCCGAGCAGCAGCAAGTCATCGAAATGCGGCAGCTTGCGCTTGGTGCCGCCACCGCGAATGTCGTAGATGCCGGTTTCGGCGGCACGCTGGATTTCCTGGATGGTCAGGCGGTCGAACGTGGCCGACTCGCGTAGAACCGGAGGTGCTGCTTTTGGAGTTGTAGGCTCGGACATGGTGGTTCTCCTGGATCAGTACGCGGACGCGTTATCGACTTTGAAGTTGTACAACTGACGGGCCGAACCGTAGCGCTTGAAATCAGCCGCCTGGTGCTCGAACCCGGCGCGATTGAGCAGCGCTTGCAGCTCTTCCAGGTGCTCGGCGCGCATCTCTTTCTCGATGCAGTCCGAGCCCAGCGACTCCACTGCGCCCTTCACGTAGATGTGGGTTTCGTACAGCGAGTCGCCCAGCGCATCGCCCGCGTCACCGCAAACCACCAGTCGCCCGGCCTGGCCCATGAAGCAGCTCATGTGACCGATGCTGCCACCGACCACGATGTCGATACCTTTCATGGAAATACCGCAGCGCGCCCCGGCGTCGCCTTCGATGACCAGTAAACCGCCGTGGGCCGTGGCACCGGCCGCCTGGGAAGCGCTGCCTTTGACACGCACGTATCCGGACATCATGTTTTCAGCGCAACCGACGCCAACGTTGCCGTGCACAGTGATCGACGCCTTCTGATTCATGCCCGCGCAGTAGTAACCGGCGTGGCCCTGGATATCGATGGACACCGCTTCGTTGACACCAACCGCGAGGTTGTGCGCGCCGTTGGGATGGGTGACGACCCATTCGCGGTCCTGAACATTGTTGACTTGATCGTGCAGCGCCTGATTCAGCTCACGCACGGTGGAGGTGGAAAGATCGATAGTTTTCATGTGTGCGTTCCTTAAGCCGACTCGCGTTCCCAGATGTACATGGTGGCCGGAGCCGGTTCCCAGACTTTGGCGTTTTCGATGCCCGGCAGACTCGACAGCGCCTGATATTCGGAAGCCATGGCCACATAGTCGTCGGTTTCGGCGAGGATGGCCGGCTTGCAGGCAATCGGATCGCGAATCACCGCGAAGCCGTTGCGCGTGCCGATGGCGAAGGTGAAGAAGCCGTCCAGCGCTTCCAGCGAGCTGTCCAGCGCGGTCTTCAGCGAGTCGCCCTGCTGCAGACGCCAGGCCAGGTAACCGGCGGCGACTTCGGTGTCATTTTCGGTATCGAAATTGATGCCTTCGCGGCGCAGTTCCTGACGCAGACGGAAGTGATTGGACAGCGAACCGTTATGCACCAGGCACAGATCGGCGCCGGTGGAAAACGGATGGCTGCCTTCCATGGTCACGGCGCTTTCGGTGGCCATGCGGGTATGGCCGATGATGTGGCTGCCCTTCATATTCCCCAGGCCGAACCGCTCGGAGATTTCCCGAGGCAGACCCATGCCCTTGAGGATTTCAATGCTCTTGCCAGCGCTCATGATGCGCACGCTCGGCGCCAGCTCGGCCAATGCGGCGCGCACCACAGCTTCTTCAGCCTTGATCTTCAGCACAATGGCGCTGGCGTTCTGGAACCAGTCCAGCGACGCGCCGAGACGGCCTTCCAGTTCACCAACCAGCGCCTGGAAATCGTAGTCATCGGTGGTGGCCTGCAAGGTCAACTTGATCCAGCCATCACCCACTTCATCGCCGTAAATGGCAAAACCGGCGCTGTCCGGGCCACGATCGGTCATGGCTTCGAGCATCGGTTCAAACAACTTGCCGAGCTGGGATTCCAGCTTGGGATTTTTCAGATATAAGCCAACGATTCCGCACATAGCCTCACCTTGTTCGGGAGCGGTTAGCTGCAAGCGTTGAGCTGCAAGCCGACCGTGTTGATAAATAAGTTTTCGTATTCGCAGCAGACCGCTTCTGCTTGTGGCTTGAAGCTCGTAGCTAGAAAAATTCGGTATAGCGCTTGATTTCCCAATCACTCACATGTCGGCTGTATTCCACCCACTCCATGCGCTTGAGCTTGATGAATTCACCGACGATTTCCTGGCCCATGACTTCGGCAAACAGCGGGTCGGCTTCCAGCGCATCGCAGGCTTCTTTCAGCGATTGCGGCAAGGTGCCGATGCCGCGGGCGGCGATTTCTTCGAGGCTCAGGCTGTAGAGGTTTTCATTGCAGATCTGATCGGGTTCCAGCTGACGGTCGATGCCGTCCAGCCCGGCGGCGATGATCGCGGCGCTGACCAGATACGGATTGCAACCGGCGTCTGGCAGACGAAACTCCAGGCGGCCGTACGGCACGCGGACCATGGCCGAACGGTTATTGGCGCCGAAGGCAATGAACGCTGGCGCCCAGGTCGCGCCGGACAACGAATTACCCACCACCAGACGTTTGTAGGAATTCACAGTCGGCGCAGCGAAGGCACACAGCGCCGGGCCATGAGCGAGCAGACCGGCGGCAAAGTGATAGGCCATTTTCGACAGGCCCATGCCGTTCTTGTCGCTGGCATCGAAGAACAGGTTTTTGCTTTCGGCACTGGCGATGGACAGGTGAAAGTGCATGCCGTTGCCAGCACGTTTCGGGTCCGGCTTGGGCATGAACGAGCAAATCATGCCCATGTCATTGGCGATTTCGCCGGCCGCCATGCGGAAGAAGGTGAAACGATCCGCCGACTCCATGGCATCACTGTAGGTGTAATTGATCTCGAACTGGCCGTTGGCGTCTTCGTGGTCAATTTGATAGATCTCGAACCCCACCGGTTGCAAGGCTTCGGTCAGACGCTCAAGAAACGCCCGGGAGCGCGACAGGCCTTTATAGTCGTAGCACGGCTTGTCGAGGTTATCGCTGGCGTCCACCAGCTGCAGCTTGCCGGCTTCATCCCGGCGCATCAGGTTGAACTCAGGCTCCAGGCCAGTGTTCAGCGTCCAGCCCTTGTCTTTCAGGCGCTGAACCTGCTGCTGCAACACATAACGGCTGTCATAAGGATGCGGCTTGCCGTCGACATGACCGATGCACACCACCCGACCATAGCCCGGCTGCCACGGCACCGGCGTCAGGGTCGACAGATCGCCCTTGGCCATGAAGTCCGGACCATGCGGCTCCATGCCCATGCCGCAAATGGCGAAACCGGCAAAACCCGCACCGGCTTCCGCCACGGCTTCAAGACCGCAGATCGGCACCGACTTGGTTTTCGCAGCACCATGGATATCGACGAATTGCGCCAGCACGTATTTGATCCCGTGTTCCTCGATCAAGCGCTGTGTTTCTGGTGGCAACATGCGAATTCACTCCTCGCGAATGGCAAGCGTTGTAGATAAGGATCGCTTTCCAACCGCCTTCTCTCGACAGCATATTCCGAGAAGGAAAGTTAGTTTCCCTTGAGGAATGCAAAGCCCTTGCCACTTTGGTATGCCAAGAGACAAATGGAGTGAGTACAGGAATTTCTGCTGTATATATGGGAAACTTGTTTTCCCCGTGGGAATAACCAGACGCCCGAGCATTCCCCAGCCGGGCAAGTCGCACATTCCTGGTGCGAAATAAAGATTAATGAACGGAAAGTGTGCAGACCTGATGAACATGCCGAACGAACCCGAACCCAAGTTGAAACTCGAGCAGTACCTGGGCATTCAGATCAAGCGCCAGCGTCAGGCGCAGGAATTGAAACTGGCCGACGTGGCGCGAATCGCCGGCATCAGCCAGGGCATGCTGAGCAAGATCGAGAATGCCCAGGTGTCGACTAGCCTGGATAACCTGAGCCGTCTGTGCGATGTGCTGGGCATGCCCATGTCCAAGCTGTTCGCCCAGTACGATCAGAAAGGCAGCAGCGCGCTGCTGGTCAAGGCCGATGAGGGACTGGAAGTGGTCCGGCGCGGGACCGAGAAGGGTCACACCTATCACCTGCTCAACCACACCCGTGGACCGAAGAAGAGTTTCGAGGCGTACATGGTGACCATGGACGACGCCAGCGAAGAGTTCCCGACCTTCTCCCATCCCGGCACCGAGTTCCTGCACTTGCTGGAGGGCGAACTGGTGTATCGGCATGGCAATCAGCTGTATCGCATGCAGGCCGGCGACAGCCTGACCTTCGACGGCGACATTCCGCATGGTCCCGAAGAGTTGGTCAAAGTACCGATTCGTTTGTTGTCGATCATGAATTACGGGGCGCAGGGGGAGTAAGGAAGCCCGCTCTATAGGAGCGAATTTATTCGCGAGCCGTTCGTTGTGGCGACACAGATTTACGGCGTTAGCGCTGGCCCTCATCCCGGATAAATCCGGTCCTACAGGGGGGGATGCGTACATATCCGTTGTCGCGGTAACGGATATGTACCCATTCCCACAAACCACCCAGTCAGTGAGTCGCATGCGACATCGCCGGCTGCTGAAGCAGCGCCTGATCAATCTCGCTGAACCGCAACACACGACCGCCCTGCTCGGCAGCAAGCTTCTCAGCCGCCTGCTGACTGGAAAACGACGCCAGCACCACACCCATTGCCCCCTTGAGACGGGTGCCCACTACATAAAATGCATCCCTGGCATTGATCAGATGAGAATCAGCCGGAGCGTTCCACGAGCTGCGGCCCATGTCGTGAACATACAGCCTGGCATCACCATGATGATTCTCCGGCTGTAACCACCAACCGATCATCTCCGCCGTGGAGCAGAATTTTTTGACCCCGGAACGCTCGACCACTTCGCCCTTGGGTCCCGGGAAACCGTCGATGATCATGCCGCAGACATGACACTCATCGCTCGGATGAAACGCCACAGCAGCGTCGCTATAGCTGGCTTTAGCGGGCTCGTCACAGGCCGCCAGCAGCACACAAACCATCAGGCCCGCCACTGCACGTGCCGCCGTCAAAAACAGAGTGTTGATCATCAGATGCTCCAAAAACCAAAGTGTGAATTCATGTCACCCGACGGCGGAACAACAGCCAGGCCGAGGCCAATGGCAGCGCAACCCATGCGATCAGGCATAACCAGAGCATTGCGCCGGGCACCGGCAGATCGCTGCCCAGCGTCAGCACGCCTGCGGCATGGGTGCCGTCTGCAAAACCGGAAAGGTTGATCAAGCGGTAGATATCGGCAGGATTGAGCAGCAATAACCAGGGCAGCACCTTCGGGTTGAACTGCCCTTCGCTGAGCACCAGCAACGCCAGCAGCGCCAGGTCGAACACCAGCACAAAGAAGAACCACACGCCCAAAGCGAGCCCGGCCGCCGTGGATTTTTCGGCGGACACACTGCTCAGCGCATAGGCCAGCCCAAGAAAACCCCAGCCCAGTAACGTCGACGACAACATGAAGCGTCCAAACGCCCAGAGCAGCAGGTTCAGTTCAACGTCCTCCACCAGCAGGGCGATGGCCAGCATGGCGCAGCCGAATCCGATCAGCGTCGCCAGTGCGAGGATCAACCCGTGACCAATGAATTTGCCGAGCAGGATGTGCCCGCGCCCAAGCGGATAGGTCAACAACAGCAGCAACGTGCCGCTCTCGTCTTCGCCGACGATGGCGTCGTAGGCCAGCAGCAAGGCAATCAGTGGCATCAGGAAAGTCGCCAGACTGGCCAGACTGGCGATGGTGGCCGGCACCGAGGTAAATCCCAGCTGACCGGAAGCCGCGGCCCCCAGCCAGGCGATACCTGTGGCCAATATCGCGAACAGCAGGCTGATCGCCAACAACCAGCGGTTGCGCATGCCGTCGCTGAACTCCTTGCGGGCCATGTTCCAGATCGGGTTCATACGATCGCTCCGGTGGGGGTCGCACCCGCCCGACACATGTAATAGCGGTAGATGTCTTCCAGAGATGGCGGAGTGATTTCCACGTCAGCTGGCGCTTCTTCATTGAGCAGTTGACGCAACAGGTCGAGCTTGCTGCCGTTGAGCGCAGCCACTTCAAGTCCTTCCACGCCCCAGCGCTGGGTGACGTATCCGGCGGCGTTCCAGGATTCCTGCAAGGGACCCGCACGCTTGAGCCCGTTGGCGCGAATCAGGGTCGGCAACCCGGCTTCCTCGCGCAGGCTGCGCAGACTGCCCAGCGCCAGCAGACGCCCCTGGGTCAGAATCGCCGCGCGGTTGATGTGCGCCTCGACCCCCGGCAGTACGTGGGAACAGAGAATGATGCTGCTGCCCTGGCTGCGCAGCCGGTCAAGTAGCCGATAGAGGTCTTGCGTAGCGATGGGATCGAGGCCGACGGTCGGCTCGTCGAGCAACAACAGGCGCGGTTCGCCGAGCAAGGCTTGCGCCAGCCCCAAGCGTTGGCGCATGCCTTTGGAGTAAGTCTTGACCCGTCGCTGCGCCGCGCCGGTCAGGCCGACTTCTTCCAGCAGCACATCCACCTGAGCCGGCGCAGCCCCTTTGAGGCGTGCGAAATGACGCAGGGTTTCCAGGCCGGTCAGCTGCGGATAAAAGGTCACGTTCTCCGGCAAATAGCCCAGCATGCGCCTGACGTGGGGATCACTGGGCAAGCGACCGAAGACCCGGACCTGACCTTCGCTGGGCTGCAGCAGACCGAGCATCAGTTTCATGCTCGTGGTCTTGCCCGCGCCGTTGTGCCCGAACAGGCCCAGCACTTCGCCTTCGCCCAGGCTCAGGTTCAATTCATGCAATACGGTGGTGTGCCCGTAGCGTTGGCTGACGCCTTCCATGTCGATGGCATTCATGCGTCGGGCTCCTGGGTCAGGCTTTGCAGGGTGGATTTCATCAGCGGATGGCTGTCCAGCACGCCCGGCGCTTTCACCACCGGAAAGGCCCGTTGCACACCGCGCAGCAATTCGATGCCGGGGCTATTCATTAACAGCCGCACTTGCGGGTAGAGCCACAGCAGCCGGTCGACGTTGTCGTTGGGTTCGTAGGCGACATCGCCCAGGCCGTCGTTGTTACGGTCCCAGCCCAGGTAATCGCTCCAGTAATTGCCCCGGCCATCCGCCGACCATTCCTGCAGGCGGGTGGCAACGTATTTCACTTGTCGCTGATTGCCGACAAATGCGTTGTCGGTGATTCGGTTGTCTTCAGAGCCGGCGGTGAGGTGGATCCCTACGGCGCTGTGTTCGAATTGGTTGTGTTCAATGTTGTTGAACAGTGAGTTGTAGATGAACAGCGCTTTGCCTTCGGCGCCGCTGATCATGCTGTCGCCGGTCGAGCCATCGCGCACATCCGTGACGAAGTTGTCGCGCAAGGTTGAATAAGTGATGTAGTTCATCAGGATGCCGTAGTTCTGATCCTGTTCGGAGCGGTTGCCGATCACCGTGAGCTTGCGGCTTTGCATCAAGGCATAGCCGGTGCGAGTGCGGCGCGTGGTGTTGCCGATCAGTTGGTTGTCGTTGGCGAACATGTAATGCACGCCGTAGCGCAGGTCTTCCAGGGTGTTGCCCTGCAGCAGGTTGCCGTTGGAGGTGTCGATATAGATGCCATCGCGGGTGTCGCGCACCTGGTTGCCAATGACCCTGGCACCGTGCACCGCATACAAATGGATACCGTTGCCGCGATCCTGGGAACGCAGCAACGGATCCCCCTGAATCCGGTTGTCGATCAGACTCACGTCCTGAGTGCCGTCAACCCAGATACCGAAACCCTGGCCCTGCATGCGATTGCCTTTGATGAGCGCACCGCTGGCCTTGGGCTGGATGAAGATCGCGGCATTCATTGCCGTGAGATCGTGCCCCCAGTCCAGAAAGGTGCAGCCCTCGATGCCGACATTCGGCACGCTGACGATCACAGCGTTGCCCTGCCCTTGCCCCTGAAATACCGCACCGGGCTCGCAGAGAATCTGCATCGATTGATCGACGCTGAACGAGCCACGGTACTCGCCCGCCGGCAGATGCCAGCGCTGTTCGGTATCCATCCGCAACGGCAAGGTAGTGATGGGCTGCACCGCCAGCGCACTGCCGGACATCAGCAGGAGCGCAAGCGCGATTACCTTGATCGGGTTTCCCTTGATGTCAGTCATCGGCTGGCTCCTGTCGACGGCGAACCGTCAGGCCCGCTCGACCTTCATGCGGCCAACCATTTCCATGTGCAGCGCGTGGCAGAACCAGCTGCAGTAATACCAATGCAGACCGGCCTTGTCGGCGGTAAAGGTGATTGATGAAGTTTGCTGCGGGCTGATCTCCATGCTGGCGCCATGGTTGGTCATGACGAAGCCGTGGGACACATCCTCGATCTGGTCGACGTTGGTGATGGTCACCGTCACTTCGTTGCCCTGCTTGACGGTGAACTCGGTCAAACCATAGACCGGCGCCATGGAGGTCATGTAGACCCGCACATGATTGCCATCGCGAATGACTTTGTTGTCGGTCTCCAGTTTGATGCCATCCTTCTTGGCCAGCTCTACGGTGGCGGCGAAGAACGGATCATTGCGATCCCAGATCTTTTTGGTCTTGATCTGATCCCGGCGCGCCAGGATGCAATCGTGGGGTTCGGCAAACGCCGGGCCGTCGTGCACCAGTTTCATTTCTTCGCCGGAAATATCGATCAACTGGTCGTTTTCCGGGTGCAGCGGCCCGGTTGGCAGGAAGCGGTCCTTGGAGAATTTGCACAACACCACCAACCACTTGCCATCCGCTTCACTGGTTTCGGTGAGCGAGGCATGGTTATGGCCAGGCTGGTAATGCACATCCAGCTTTTGCTTGATGTAATTGACCTTCTCGCCCTTGTAGGCCCGAACCGCTTCCGCCATGTTCCACTTCACCACCTGGCTGTCGATGAACAACGTGGTGTAGGCGTTGCCGCGCCCGTCGAAGGTGGTGTGCAGCGGCCCCAGGCCCAGCTCCGGTTCGGCTTCGATAACCTCGCGCGGGTCCTTGAATTTATCGGCGAACAAGTCGTCCAGGCGGTCGATGGCAATCATCGATACGGTTGGCGAAAGTTTTCCGTTGGCAATGAAGTATTTGCCGTCGGGTGAGGTATTGAGGCCGTGGGGGTTCTTCGGAACCGGGATATAACGCGTGAACTCGGAGTCTTTGCCGTCGGTTTTACGACCATCGACCACCGGCACTTTCGAGTTTTCCAGGGTGATGAACTTACCGGCCTTGATGGCGGCCTCGATACGCGGAATGTTAAACACCACGACCCAGTCGCGCTCGTTGCGCATCATGCCGCCCAGGTCGTAGGCTTTTTCCGAGTTGTAGCAGGTGGATGCGGCGTACTTGCCGGTGTAGTCGGCGTCGGAGTTGTCCAGGTTGCCGTCGACGATGACCTGGAACGCCATTTCCATTTTTTCGGCATCGATCGCGTTGAACATGGTGAAGCTGTTCTTGTCCTGCAGATCAAACGTGTGGCCGTCATTGGGGTGCGGGATGACGAACTCAGCATTGGCGAACACATACTTGGTGTAGGGCACTTTCTGCAGACGCAGGCCGTGAATCGCTTGTACGTTGGGCACCGTGAGCATCTTGTCGCACTTCATGATGTCCAGACGAATGCGCGCAACTCGGGAGTTGGCCTTGTCATTGATGAACAGGTACTTGCCGTCGTATTTGCCGTCGGTCATGGAGATGTGCGGGTGATGGCAGTCACCGTTCTGGAACTTCGCGCTGTCGCCCAGAATCCGTTTGCTTTCGTTAGTCAGGCCCCAACCGGTGGCCGAGTCGACGTTGAACACCGGAATCCGCATCAATTCACGCATCGACGGTATGCCCAGCACCCGCACTTCGCCCTGATGACCGCCACTCCAGAAACCATAGTATTCGTCCAGTTCGCCGGGACCGACATGGATTTTTGCCTGTGCGTCCTTGACCGCCGCCGCCCAGGATTCGCGGCTGAACACCGCGCTGCCCAGGCCCGTGGCGCCCGCCAGCACCGCACCGGCCACCGCACTGCTGCCCAGAAAACCGCGACGGCTGAGGCCCGTGTGTTCTTCTTCCTGCCCGCTTTTTTTGGATTCTGTGTCAGTCATCTTGAGTTACTCCTTGAAGGGATAAAACGGTCATTGCAGAGGTGCGCTCGCGAGCTTCAGTCAGGCGCGCTCACTTCCACGACAGGTATCAATTGCGCCCCCACGGACGTGGGTTTGCCGCGCTTCTTGCGCTTGTTGACCAGCGGCGGGCATTTGTTTTCGTTGTGATAAGTCATCTGGCAATCGAGGCAGTAGTGGCACTCGTTGGCATTGATATGACCGTCCGGGTGAATTGCCTGGATCTCGCATTCTTTGGCGCATAGCCGGCAAGGGTCACCGCACTCCTTGCGGCGTTTGAGCCAGTCGAACAGGCGCAATTTGCTCGGGATTGCCAGCGCCGCGCCCAACGGGCAGATGTAGCGGCAATAGACTTTGCGCGTGAAAATGTTGATGACCAGCAGCGCCACCGCATAGAGGACGAACCACCACTGGCGATCGAACCTGAGGGTGATGGCCGTCTTGAAGGGTTCCACCTCGGCGAACATCTCGGCGCTGGACATCGACTCCAGAGAAATGCCGAAGAGCAGCAGCAAAATGAGGTACTTGATCGCCCACAACCGCTCATGGACCGCGAACGGCAATTCGTATTGGGGAATCTTCAGCTTGCGCGCGGCTTCGTTGATCAGCTCTTGCAGGGCGCCAAACGGACACAACCAGCCACAGAACACCCCACGGCCCCACAGCAGAATGCTTGCTGCCGTGAACACCCAGAGCATGAAAATCAACGGATCGGTGAGAAACAGCTCCCAGCGAAAGTGCTCGAACAACGCATGAACGAAGGTCAGCACGTTGACCACTGACAGCTGCCCCAAGGCATACCAACCCAGGAACACCACGGTGAAGAGCAGGTAACCGCGACGCAGCCAGTGCAGAAACCGTGGTCGGCGGGTGAGCTTGTCTTGCAGGAACAGGATCGCAGTCAGCAACAGCAACGCGCTGGCGAGTACGGCGATCTGGAAGTACTTCTGGTACCAGATAGTCAGCCACATTGGGCGACTCGCTTCCTCCATGGCGGCCAGTTCCTCGGCGCTGGGGGCCGGACGTGCAAGGTATTGCTCAGGCATCTGGTAAGGCAGTTCGAAGCTGCTGAAGGTACCGCTGACCGGCCCCGTCTGACGCCGAACCAGCAACTCCAGAGTCCACGGCGATCCCGGATCGAATCCGGCCGCTTTGCGGACAATGAAAATCGACATCTCATTGAAGTCGGGCATGCCTTTGGCAAACACGTCAGAGAGTCGCTGATGGTCCATGTCGCGAAAACTGATGACGTTGCCGAACTGGCGCAATTGCACCCGATCGAAGATCCCACCGCGCACGTACCCCGAACCCTTGTAGGAATACAGCCCACGACCCAGCACCGCGATGGCCTGCTCGCCGGGTTTGAGGTCCTGCATCAGAAAGCGATACTGGTTCTCGCCCAGCAGCGCGCGGCCAATGGTCGGCGGGTTCAAGTCGGCGGTGTACAGCTCGATGAAGGTGTCATCGACCTGGTCAGGACCGGCGCTTTCGACACCTTCGGCTTCGGTGCCCTTGAAGGCGGCGTCGACTTGCCCACGGGTCAGGTTCAAGTGACGGATCGCGCCGTTGCCGGTCAGTTGTTCCCAACTGGCGGGTTCGAAAAAATCTGCGCGGATGGTGGCGGGTTTATTCACCACCCCGCTCTTGTCTGCAATCAGCTTCAGCGACACGGCCACCTCATGGGCGGCACGCATGATCACCTCATTGACCACCATCGCGGTGACCGTTGCGCCGGCAATCGCATCTACCGTGACCGCGCTCGGGTCGCTGGAATGGCCGACGACCACCCGCTGACTGACGTTGATCCCTTTGTATCGGCTGCTGAACCCGTGAAGTTTTTCTTCGGGGATGCCGATCAGCAGAATCGGTTCGTGGTGCTCCAGCACATAGGCATCCTGAATCACGCCAGCGGTATCGAGGATCACCTGGGTATTGATCGGCTTGCCCGAGTAGGCCGGGATATCCACCACATCCAGGCTCTGGAATACGTAACCGAGGACCTTGCCGGCTGCGGACAGCGTGCGCACCTTGTAGCGGCCTTCGGGCGCGGAAACCGCATCGGTGTCGGGGAACGTCGTGTCGATTCGCTGCTGCTCGATGTCGCCGTACGACTTGGCCTGAACCGCCGTGAACGTCGAGAACATCAGCAAGACCATCACCATCAGCCCGACGCTCAAGGCGCGTCGGTTGCCATGTATCGAGGGCTGATGGAGGGTCATGGATTCGCTGATTTCAAGGGTCTTGCACGCATGTTAGGGGGCGTTGCTCAGCCTGCCCTTGATTGAAATCAACTTGATGAAATCCCTTGAGATTGAAAGCCTAGCCACCTCAAACGGTTCGTGAAAACCGCCCTTTCTGCTCGCCGCCCAGATAGGCATCAAACGCCATCGCCGCGCTGCGCATCATCAAATGCCCGTTGGGCAAGAGCACCAGCTCGTCGTCGTGAATCTGCAGCAATCCATCGCGAACATGTTCGTCCAGTTGCGCCAGGGCATCGGCAAAATATTCGGTAAAGCAGAAGTCATGCAGCGCTTCGAACTTGCCGAAGTCGATCCGGCCATGGCACATCAGATCGCTGATCACTTCACGGCGCAGCTGGTCATCGGCGCTCAATCGATAGCCCCGATGCACCGGCAACAAGCCTTGATCCAGACGGGCGTAATACTGTGAAAGCTCCTTGACGCTCTGGCTGTAGCTGTCGCCGACCTTGCCGATCGAAGACACGCCGAGACCGATCAGATCGCAATCGGCATGGGTTGAATAACCCTGGAAATTGCGCTGCAAGGTGCCATTGGCCCGGGCCAACGCCAGCTCATCGTCGGGCAAGGCGAAGTGGTCCATGCCGATATAGACATAGCCGGCTTCGGTCAGACGGCGGATGGTCAGTTCAAGCAACTCCAGCTTGCGTTCAGGGGGCGGCATGTCGGCGGGACGAATCAGCCGTTGCGCGCGCACCAACTCCGGCAAATGGGCGTAGCTGTAGGCCGCGATCCGGTCCGGACGCAACGCGATGATCTTGCCGAGGGTGACATCGAAACTGTTCACGGTCTGCAGCGGCAGACCGTAGATAAGATCGACGCTGATCGACTTGAATCGCGCCTGACGCGCCGCAGCAACCAGCGCATAAATCTGCTCTTCGCTTTGCTGACGGTTGACCGCCGCCTGCACGTGCGGATCAAAGTCCTGCACACCGAAGCTCAGGCGATTGAACCCCAACTGCCGCAACGACTGAATCTGCTCGGTGCTGATGGTGCGAGGATCGACTTCGATGGAAAACTCATGGTCATCGCTGTCATCCATGTCAAAGGCCTGGTGCAGGCAGTCCATGAGGTCAGCCAACTGTTCGCTGGTCAGATAGGTCGGTGTGCCACCGCCCAGGTGCAGTTGCGTGAGTTTGCGCGAGCTGTCGAACAGCGCGGCCTGCATGACGATTTCCCGCTTGAGGTAGGCCAGGTATTCGACGGCACGGTGGGTTTTCTGGGTGATGATCTTGTTGCAGGCGCAGTAGTAACAAAGGCTCTTGCAGAATGGTATGTGGATATAGACCGACAAGGACTTGGGCACGGTCGCCTGGTTGCTGTCGGCGGCAGCACGCTGATAGTCATCGACAGCGAAAGCCTGATGGAACTGCGGCGCAGTCGGGTAAGAGGTATAGCGCGGCCCCGGACGGTCATACTTTTCGACCAGAGCGCGATTGAAATCAAACGAAGTTGTCATGGTCAATCCACTTGCATTGGGGTTCATGCCGAGCAGCGCCAACCGCGACTCGTCGGCAATTGGTCCCTGTCCAGCTGCTGCTGATAGCGCTGCAGATCGTCGGTGTTTTGCGTGTACACATTGTCGATCTGGCTGATAGCGCCCAAACCCAACCCGATATGGTCGCAATACCCGTGACGGGTAAATCCCTCACAGTTGCGCCGCAAGCAGCCGCGCTCCTGAGCAATCGCCAAATCATCATCGTGCCGGACAAACTGGCCCAGGCCGATGTAGTGATAACCCGCACCGATCAACTGGGTAAAACAGATGTGGCGCATGGCGCCTTTATCTTCCTGGCTGCACGCCGGGCGGATTTTGTCGGCGGCCTTTGGCCGATAGCGTAGCGGTGGCCGGGCGTAGTCAAACACCAGCAGCCGGTCCGGCTCCAGTTCGATGAGGGTTGCCAGTTTCAGCGCAAAACTTTCGGGGGTCTGCCAGGCATGGCCATAACCCAGATCAACATTGATAGAGCGATAGCCAAAGGTGCGAGCGGCATCGACCAGCGAATGGATGGGTGCCGGATTCTGGTAGCAAGCCCCCGACATTTCACTGTCGACACCGATATCCGGAACGCCGATGCTGACCCGATTGAAGCCCAGGTCACGCAGCACGCCCATGGTCGACCAATCGGTATGGTGCAGGTCCACTTCGATGCTGTTGTCACCACACTCATGGCCAAGAAAGTTGAAGCGGCGACGCAGGTGGTTCATCAGCTGCCGCACATGCGCCGTAGCCGGTGTGCCGCCCCCAAGATGAAACTGCTCGACCTGCTGTTCCGACCCCAGGTGACAGCTGACGAGGTTGATTTCATGTTCCAGACACTGCAGATAGTGTTCGATACCACCGTGCTCGCCGGTACTATCGCGAGCAGGCAGCTGCACATTCAGCGATAGCGGGCGGCCCCTTTTGCGGCTGACGCGCAAGGCGCGAAGCAAATCCAGGGAGCCGATACCTGCGTGGAATTTTTCAGCGTCGACAGGGCCGTTGGGATCGAGCACGCTTTGCTCACACCGAGCGTCAAGCGCGCCGGTATCGTGAAATAAATTGAGCATGACAGGTCTCCGAGACAGGCTGCGGACCACCAGTGTCGGGGTTTGCCGGCCCATGCTCCTTGACTTGTATCAAGCAGGAGCAAAGTGCTGGCTGAGCAACGGACCAGCGGGAAAGTCCGCTCACCAGGTCAGATAAAACATGCCTTTGGCCAGCAGCACGATGACGATCATGTGGCAGAACAGGCTGCCATGGATGAAATGCAGGAATCGAGCTTTCATCCGGCCAGTTTTGAACAGCGCCATGGCGACCAGGAAATGCAGCAGCACGCTGGCCGCGACGACGATTTTCAACATCAGCAATGTGCCGAACGATGACGCCATCGGTGTGGCGAGGACAGGCAAGTAACGCAACCAGACCATCCCCAGCCCGGCGCCGAACAACACCAGAAGAACCCATGGAATCAAGGTGCGGGCGCGCCGACCGATGCCCTGCTCGACCAGCAGCATGACCTTGACCGGCAGTTGTTTGCGGATGCTCTCCAGGAACAGGACTTCGAAAAATACCGTGCCGATGAATATCAGTGCGGCAAACAGATGCAAGGTTAAAAACAGCGGATAGAGCATGGGATTTTCGCTCTCGGTACTGCAACAGGATTCACTTGCTGGGAAGAATCTACTTCCACAAGCTCCTGAGCTCTTCTGCAGGATACAGAGCACGTCGATCCAGGCGGTTGACGCCAATCAAGATGCGGCGCAAATCTCAGGAAGACCATGATTGCCAGGGTTGGGATATCAGGGGGCGAGTATTTCCTTGAGAAACTCTATGAACACATTGATGCGACTGGAACCGCGATGATTGGGCAGATACAGCGCATTGATGCAGGTACTTGCACTCCCCGGGTTGACCTCGTATTGCTCCAGCACGCGGGTCAGCCGACCTTCGCCAACGTCGTCACGCACCAGCCAATCGGCCAACAGTGTCACCCCGCCACCGGCCAGCGCCGCCTCGCGCAGAATGTCGGCATTGTTGCTCTGCAGCCGACCCTGCGCATTCACGCGAACGACTTCCTCATCGCCCTGGAACGTCCAGTTTTGGTGTCCGGTGCGGTAATCAAAACGCAGGCACTGATGCTCCAACAGGTCCTGCGGGTGTCGGGGCAGTCCGGTACGCGCAAAGTATTCGGGACTTGCCACCACCCAACGCTGGAAATCGCCCACCCGCTTGCTGACGATGTCATCACTGACGACCGATGAACCAAGACGCACTGACACATCGATTTGCTCGCTGAGCAGGTCAGTCACCTCGTCGCTGAGCGAAAGGCTGATCTCCAGGCCAGGATGGCGATCAAGCAAGCGCCCCAAATGGGGAGCGATGATACGCCGGCCGAATTCCACCGGAACGCTGGCCCGTAAACGCCCCTGGACTTCGCTGCCTCGGTCGGTAACGACGGCATCGGCTTCGTCAATTGCGTCGAGGATCGCTACTGCTTTTTCGAAATAGTTCTGCCCCGCCACTGTGACGCTCGTATTGCGCGTGGTGCGGTTTAGCAAGCTGGCGCCCAACTCGTTTTCCAGCGCCGCCACCTGCCGCGTCACTGACGAAGTAGAGATGCCGAGCTTGCGCGCCGCTGACGAATAACCACCACAGCGTACGGTTTCGACAAACATTTTCAGCGCCAGCAGCTTATCCATAGACGGTGTCCGAGATTGAAACTTAAAGATAACCACTGTGCATTGCCAGGCATCGGCAATCTTGCATGGATGTGCTCACCGGTTGCGGGTTTGACCTGGGAAATCAGGATCGGGGGATGCCCATGATCCGATTGCCCATACTGACACCCCAGTCGCCCATGCGCTTGCCCTCGCCAAGTTGCTGCTGCTCCCAAACCCCCAGTGCTTTGTCGATGTCGCCAATGTCGTCGATCGCCTGAGCCAGGCACAGCGCGTTCCTGGCCGCCTTGGCCGTGCTTCCGGCTGTGTGTGGGCGCGGCACAAAGGCAGCGTCGCCCGTCAACAGCACGCGGCCAAACACCATCTGCGGAACTTCGAGATCGAGGACCGCCTGTACAAAAATATCCCGGGTCTGCCGAATCAATTCACGAAGAGCCGGGTTGGCATGCTGTTCACCCATTTCCCGTATATAAGCATCCTGCTCAGTGGCCAACGCCCCCGGTGGAATGGAGTGGTTACGCCGATGGCCATTATTATCAGTGAGCACAGCATCCAGCTCCGGCCCTTGAGCAGCTTTCAGATACCAGACCCAGTTGAACCGTCGCTCACCAGGATTAATAGAGCCATTCGAGCCTGGCACCATGTACTCCAGCATCAACGATTCAGGTTCCTGCTGAAACACAAAGTTCTCGTAAAGCTGCGCTTTGGCGAAGTCTGGAAGACTGGCTTCATCGGCCAGTCCACGCCAGGCCACATACCCCGAATAGGTATATCCCGTACCAGGCAACATCACGCTGCGCACTGTTGAACCTGCGCCATCGGCGCCAATCAACAGGTCCCCATCGGCGCTGCTGCCATCTTCAAAAACCGCCGTCACCCGTTGCTCAGTTTGAGTCAGGTCTGCCAGCGTCTTACCCCGGTGATAATGCTCGGCAGGGAATGCAGAGATTAATGCGCTGTACAGCGTGTTCCAGGATGTCTGAGTTTGTGGCATCGGCTCTTTATTGACGACGGTACCCGCTCGATCCAGATACAGACGATCATGTGAGCGGACCCCGAGCGCGCTAGCAGGTTTGATACCTGCATAGCGAAGATGATGCAAGACATCCGCTTGCAGAACGATGCCACCGCCTCGACTATCCAGTGCGGCGGGGGATCGCTCGAAAACTTCGACTTGCCAGCCAATTGCACGCAAGGCCGTGGCGGCGAATAAACCACCCAGCGAGCCTCCGATGACCAGGGCCTTCGGAATATCTGGACTCTTCATAACCGTCTCCCCGTAAAGTGCGGATGCCCCATGGCATCTGGATGTGTCGCTGCGTTATGCCAGCACCGGATAATCGGTATACCCCTTGGCGTCGCCGCCAAAAAAGCTGTTGCCATCAGCCAGGTTGAGTTCTGTTCGACCACGCAAGCGAGCAGGCAAATCGGGGTTGGCAATGAACGGGCGCCCAAAAGCGATGAGGTCGGCACGACCCTGCGCGATTGCCTGTTCTGCGGTTTCGCCGGTGTAACCACCGGCCAGCATCAGTACGCCGTGGAAGTCAGTGCGCAGCTGTTTGATGATGGCGTCCCAGCGTGGATCGTTGCTGTGGTCGAGCACTGTGCCAACCATCATCGGTTCTACCAGATGCAGGTAAGCGAGATTCCAGCTATTGAGCCGGGAAGCAATGTAGCCAAAGGTATATTCTGGCGTGTCATCGCCCATTCCCATAAAACGCCCCATCGGTGTCAGGCGCACCGCAACGCGTTCGGCACCTACTTCTGCGGTCACGGCTTGCACGACTTCGAGCAGTAACCGCGCACGGTTTTCGATACTTCCACCGTAGCGATCACTCCGCTGATTACTAGCGCTGTTGATAAACTGGTCAAGCAGATAGCCATTACCCGCGTGAATTTCCACACCGTCCATACCCGTCAGAAGCGCATTGCGCGCGGCCCTGCGAAAGTCCGCAACGATCGCTTCAATCCCCGGAATGTCCAGTTCCTGAGGGACCGGTACATCACCCCAGACGCCCTCGCCTTGTTCATTCAGGATGAAGGTCTTGCCGGGCACCGGCTGCGCGGTCGGCGCCACTGGCAAGCCGCCGTTGGGTTGGAACACCGGGTGCGACACCCGCCCCACATGCCAGAGCTGCAGGAAAATGTGCCCGCCTTCAGCGTGCACGGCCTCGCTGACAGCCTTCCAGCCCTGAATCTGCTCGTCGCTATGGATGCCGGGCGTCCAGGCGTAACCCTGGCCCTGCTGCGAAATCTGCGTAGCCTCGGTAATGATCAACGCGGCACCGGCGCGCTGACGGTAGTATTCAACGTTCAGCGCTGTCGGTACGTTGCCCGGTTGGCCCGCACGTGAGCGAGTCAGAGGGGCCATGGCGACGCGGTGATCAAGGGTGAGTTCGCCGAGTTTGATCGGGCTGAACAAGTGATGAGTCATGATGATTTCCTGAACGGATAGGGAGTGAAAAGCGGCTTAAGCTGCCTGGCTTCGTTTTAGTATCTGGATCATGATTCCGGTGGGCTGGGCACCACTGATCACGTCATCTGCAATCTGAATACTCGGTACCGAGCGAACACCGGATGCCTTGGTTCTGGCTTCGAGTTTCAGGACTTCAGCAGTGCCTTCATCGGCATTGAGAAAGTCGACAATGGCCTCTCGGTCCAGGCCGATTTCAGCAGCGATATCGGCCAGCACATTGAGGTCGCCGATATCGCGCCCCTCGCTGAAGTAAGCCTTGAAAATGGCCTTGACCAGCCAGGAAGCGTCGCTACCCGCCCGTTGCTCGCGCCATACCAGCCGATGCGCTGCCAGAGTGTTGGGGGTTTTTTCGACTCGCTCGTAATCGAACTCAAGACCGACTGCCTTGCCGGCGTGCGCGACCTGGGCATCCATGACCTGGCTACGTGCCCAACTGCCGAACTTGCCAGCGCGATAGGCTTTACGGTCCATGCCTCTAACCGGCATGTCGGGGTTCAATTGATAAGGCACGAAAGTCATTTGGCGGTCCGTTGAAGAACCCGAGGCGGCAAGCGCGCGTTCGAGATTTTCCTCCCCGATCCAGCACCATGGGCAGATGAAGTCGTAAGTCACCTGTATATCGGTTGAATGCAAACTCATGACGGTCTCCGTTGTGGAATATTCACACTTCCACGTTAGGTCTTCCGGCTCCATCAGAGAATCCGCTGGCGGCGCAACGTAGTTTTTCGCGAAACGCAACGACAGATCGCTCACGGCACAAAGGCCTCATCGTCCTTGCGTCGGACGCAACATAGCGTTGCGCCGGCTTGGGGTACTCCATCACAACCGCCCTCTCTAAGCTCACTCCACAGGAAAATCGCCGTAGGCCAATTGCTCGCGGCGGATTGAAAAATCTGTCGTTAACGCAGCTCGAGAGGTAAGGCGATGAAGCGCAAAACGATCATCGGTGCCGTACTGGCGATGGGTGTCGTGGGGATAGGGTTCGCATTCTGGATGATGTGGAGGCCGGAAATTGCCGCTGTCAGCCAGCCTCAGAGTGCGGGCCGCGAAACCCTGGACAGAGGCCGACATATTGTCGAAGCGGGAGACTGCGCGGTCTGCCACACGCGGCCGGGGGGTGCGTATATGGCCGGCGGCTTGCCGCTGATAACGCCCTTCGGAACGCTCTTCACCACCAATATCACTCCGGACCGGGATACCGGTATCGGTGCATGGTCGCTGGAAGCGTTTGAACGGGCCATGCGTGAGGGCATCGCGCGCGACGGGCATTTTCTCTATCCGGCCTTCCCCTATGTGCATTACCGAAAGATGAGCGATGCCGATATCGCGGATGCCTATGCCTTCCTGATGAGCGTGGACCCGGTCAACTACACCGCACCTGAAAACCATATGGTGTTCCCCATGAATTTCCGTGCGCTGGTGTCTTTCTGGAACTTGCTGTTCCTGCATGGGGATCCGCTGGAACCATTGCCCAACCGCTCGGCGCAATGGAACCGCGGACGCTATCTGGTCGAGGGCCCTGGACACTGCTCATCCTGCCATTCGCCTCTGAACCTGATTGGCGGGGAGAAAAGCAGCGAGCTGTTTACTGGCGGTATCGTGGACGGCTGGACGGCCCCTGCCCTGCGCGGAATGACCGATGCGCAACAGCCTTGGAATGAAAGCCAGTTGGTCGCCTATCTGACGGGTGAGGTCGCTGCAGAACACGGCGCAGCGGCAGGCCCGATGTTGCCGGTCAGCCTGAGCATCGCGCAGTTGCCGGCGCAAGACGCCCAGGCCATTGCGCACTACATTCTTGACCTCAAGAAAACCTCATCGGATGCGAAACCGCCGCCCTGCGCCCCTGAGCCCAAGCGCACGGCAAAAGCACTTCTGGGCGCTTCGTTGTTCGACGGAGCATGCGCGAGCTGCCACGGCAGCGCCGCACCCATGCGGGCCATTGAAGCAAGGCCTGCTCTGGCCAATACCTCGGCGGTGACGGCGGACTCGCCGCGTAATTTGATCCAGACCATTGTGCAGGGCATTCCGATGTCCACCGCCGCACCCAGCCACTACATGCCTGCCTTCGCCGATAGCCTGGACGATGCCCACGTGGCCGCGATTGCCGAGTACTTGCGCAACGAGAGCTGTGGCAACAGACCCTGGACGGACCTGGACAAGACAATCAAGAGCATTCGGGCTCAGGAGCAACAACCGTGATCACACTCGACATCAACGGCAAGACTCATGAGCTGGACATCCCGCAGGACATGCCGCTGCTGTATGCCTTGCGCAATCAGGTGGGACTCAATGGCGCCAAGTACGGCTGCGGTTTGGGTCAATGCGGCGCTTGCACGGTTTTAGTGAACGACAAACCGGTATTTTCATGCCTGACACCATGCGGTGCGCTGGAGGGCAAATCAGTGCGAACGGTGGAGAGCCTGGGCAGCGCCGATCAACCGGGGCCATTGCAAAAAGCCTTTATCGACGAACAGGCGGCGCAGTGCGGTTATTGCATCGCGGGGATGATCGTACGGGCGCAGGCTTTGTTGGAGGCCAACCCTCATCCGGATGATGAAACGATCCGGCGCCACATGGCGCCCAACTTGTGCCGTTGCGGCACTCATGTGCGGATCCTCGCTGCTATCAAGTCGGTCATCGCGCAAGGGGCCAAGGTATGAAAACCTCAACGCAAAACGTCAATCTGAGCCGCCGCGCCTTTGTGATAAACGGCGCGTTGGTGATGGGTTTCGCAATGCTTCCGGGTATTCCGCGCGCCTTTGCTGACACCGAGGTGGACACCCTGGGCACGGAAATCCTGGCACCTGATCTGCCCGGCAGCCTGCGGGCCACCCCCTATCTGGACGCCTGGATCCGCATCGATGCGAAAGATGGCATCACTGTTTACACCGGCAAAGTGGAACTGGGCACCGGTGTCAAAACTGCGCTTCTGCAGATCGCCGCCGAACGCCTGGAGGTCCCCCCAAGGCTCATCCGCTTTCTCACCGCGGACACCGCGCTGACACCCAATGAGGGTTATACCGCCGGCAGTCATACGATCGTCGACAGCGGTACCGCGCTTTTCAATGCTGCGGCCCAGGTGCGTCAGCTGTTACTCGAGTCCGCGGCACGGCAATGGCAGAGCAACATCGACAGCCTGACCACGCGAGACGCCGTGATCTACGATGCGCGAGGCCGGAGCATGACCTACGCACAAGCGGTTGTCGGGGTTCAACTGCATCGCTTCGCATCGGTCAGCTCCCCTTTCAAACCAGCCGACAGCTTCACCCTGATCGGCACATCATTGCCTCGCCTGGATATTCCAGCCAAAGTCAGCGGCGGTGCGGCCTATGTGCAGGACATGCGCCTGCCCGAGATGCTGCATGCCCGTGTTATACGTCCACCCCGGCGCGGCAGTCAGTTGCTGGCCATCGACGAGGGCGCCCTCAAAAAACTCCCCGGAGTGGTGAAACTGGTCCGCAACGGCAGCTATCTCGCCGTGGTCGCCACCGATGAATGGCTGGCGGTCAAAGCGATGCGCGAAGGCTACGCCACGGCCCGCTGGACAGAAGGTGATCCGCTGCCCGACTCAACCCATATCCATCAACTCCTCACCGAGTTGCCAGCACGGCACTACCCGGTCAGCGCCAAAGGCAACCTCGCGCAACAGGCGCCTCGCGCCTATAAGGCTCGAGTGACCAAGCAATACCTCATGCACGGTTCAATCGGGCCGTCCTGTGCAGTGGCCTGGTTTCAGGAGGGGACACTGACCGTCTGGACCCACACTCAAGGGGTTTACCCTCTGCGCTCGGGGATCGCCGAGATGGTCGGTCTGCCGGTGGCTCAGGTGCGTTGCATCCACGCCGAAGGCTCCGGTTGCTATGGTCACAACGGCGCCGATGACGCCGCTGCCGATGCCGCGCTGATCGCCATGGCCATACCTGGCAAGCCAATACGGGTGCAGTGGAGGCGCGAACAGGAGAATCTCTGGGAGCCCTACAGCTCGGCGATGCTTGCCGAAGTGGAAGCGGGCCTGGACAACAGCGGGCGCGTTCGCGACTGGAAATACGAAATCTGGAGTACTCCGCACAACGAACGCATCGTCAATGCCGGGCGTTTGCTACCGGCGTGGCTGTTAGCCAGACCCTTCACCTCCGCCCCGTCGGTCCCGATTGCCCAACCAGAGGGGGACGGCGACCGTAACGCGGTTCCACTGTATGAAATACCCAACCTGAAAGTCGATCTGAATTTTGTTCTGACCATGCCATTCAGGACCTCGGCCATGCGCTCGCTCGGTGCCCACATCAACGTGTTCGCCATCGAGAGTACGGTCGATGAACTGGCAGCGCAGGTCGCCGTGGACCCGGTGCAATTTCGCCTGAATCACTTGAGCGATCCGCGCGCACGTGCGGTTGTGGAACGTGTGGCCAGCGCCTTTGGTTGGCCGCAAAAGGCAACAGGCCCCGGCAGCGGAATCGGCTTCGCCTTCGCTCGCTATAAAAACATCATGGGTTACTGCGCGATCGCCGTGCAGTTGCATGTGCAGCGCCAGACCGGACACGTGACAATTGATCGGGTAGTTACCGCGGTCGATGTGGGGCAGATTGTCAGCCCCGACGGTCTGCTCAATCAGATCCAGGGCGGCATTGTGCAGTCCGCCAGCTGGACGCTTTATGAACGTATCCTCTATGACGCCAGTGGCATGCACAGCTTCGATTGGAGCGGCTATCCGATCATGCGTTTTCCCGAGATGCCGGAACAGGTCGAGGTGCACATGATTGATCAGCCAGGGCTGCCGTTTCTTGGTGCAGCAGAAATCGTCCAGGGGCCCATGGCGGCGGCGCTGGGTAACGCCATCAGCGATGCCACCGGCAAGCGTCTGCTGGACCTGCCGTTAGCGCGGCGCGGCTGGCAAAATACGCCGGGATCATAAACGATCCCGGCCCGCATCAACGGCTCGTGCGGCAACTGTTCCTCGGTCCAAGCAAAACCGTCAGTGAGTCGATTGCGCGACCGGCTGCCGGCCCTGGAACGCCAGGGAAAAACAGAAAAAAATCGCTAACGCGAAAGCTGCCGGAAACAACCAGATGCTTTTCCAGTCATGGCCTTGGGTCAATACGTAGTGATCGGTCACCTTGCCCGCTACCCAGAAGCCAATCAACATGCCCAACCCGTAGGTAGCCAGAGTGATCAGACCCTGAGCCGAACTTCTGAAGCGCTCCGAGGCTTTGGCGTCCGTGTAGATCTGGCCTGAAACGAAGAAAAAGTCGTAGCAAATGCCGTGCAGCGCGATGCCGGTGAACAGCATGAACACCAGATCAGCATTGTTGCCGTAGGCGAACAACAGGTAGCGCAAGGCCCACGCCAGCATGCCGACCAAAAGCGCGATCTTGATGCCGAAGCGCTGAATGAACAGCGGCAGAAGCAGCATGAACAGCACTTCGGAGACCTGACCGATGGCCATTTTCGCGGTGGGGTTGGCCACGCCGATTTCCGCCAGAAACGGATTGGCATTCTGGTAATAAAACGCCAGCGGAATGCAGATCAGGATGGAGGCGATGAAAAACACCAGATAGCTGCGGTCTTTCAGCAAGCCCAGGGCGTCCAGCCCGAGCATTTGCTTGAGGCCGCCGCTGCCCGATTCAGGCGGCAGAGGTGCGGTGCGCGGCAACGTGAAGCTGTAGATACCCAGCACCAGAGACGCAATCGCCGACATCAAAAAGGTATTGCGCAGCCCACCGGAGGAAATCGCGGCTTGGGAGTCCCAGGCAAACACAAAACTGATCACCACGCCGGCCACGATCCAGCCGATGGTGCCCCACACGCGGATGCGGGAAAACTCCAGGGCCGGGTCGCTCATCTGCCGGAACGCTACTGAATTCACCAAAGCCAGGGTCGGCATGTAGATGATCATGTAAGCCAGGACAAACGGATAAAACGCGCTGAAGTCCGGCGCGCGATAGAGCTGGTACAACAAAACGGCGCCAATCAGATGCAGCACAGCGAGGATCCGCTCGGCATTGAAGAAACGGTCGGCGATCAGGCCAATCACGAAAGGCGCAATGATCGCGCCCCAGGATTGTGTGGAGAACGCCATGCCGATCTGCCCGCCGCTGGCGCCCAGGTTACTGGCAAGGAATGTACCGAGGGTGACGAACCATCCACCCCAGATAAAGAACTGCAGGAACATCATTGCGCTCAATCGCGCGGTCATCGTGGTCATAACAGTTACCTTCTTATTGTTTTTTTGGGGAGCGAGAGGCAAGGCAAGGCACTATTCAGGCGTCGGGCAACCCCAGCAATCGTCGATTGAAACCTTCGTCGGACGCCACGCTGGCGAAATCATCAAAGGCTTTGCGGGTCTTGCGGATCATGTGTTTCTCGATGAACGCCGCCCCTTCTGCTGCGCCCTGCGCGGAGTCCTTCAGGCAACACTCCCACTCCAGCACGGCCCAGCCAGTGAAGTCGTATTGAGTCAGTTTGCTGAAGATTGATTTGAAATCGATCTGGCCATCGCCCAGGGAACGAAAGCGTCCCGGCCGCTCGACCCAGCCTTGATAACCGCCATAGACACCCGAGCGGGCATCGGGCCGAAACTCGGCGTCCTTGACGTGGAACATGCGGATACGCTCGTGATAGCGATCGATGAAGCCGAGGTAGTCCATTTGCTGCAGGAGCAAATGACTCGGGTCATAGAGGATAGCCGCGCGCGGATGATGATCGACCGCGTCGAGAAAACGCTCGAATGAGGCGCCGTCGTGCAGGTCTTCGCCAGGATGGATTTCGTAGCAGAGGTCGACACCGGCTTGCTCGAAGCAGTCAAGAATCGGCAGCCAACGCTTGGCCAACTCGGCAAAACCTTGCTCGACCAAACCGCTCGGCCGCTGCGGCCAAGGGTAGATGTAGGGCCAGAGCAATGCGCCGGAAAACGTCGCGTGGGCGGTTAACCCCAAGCGCTGACTGGCACGCGCGGCGAGCTTCAATTGCTCGATGGCCCATTCGGTGCGCACCTGAGGCTGACCACGCAAATGGACCGGTGCAAAATCATCGAAGAGCTGGTCAAACGCCGGATGCACCGCCACCAGCTGACCCTGCAAGTGGGTCGACAACTCACTGATTTCCACGCCTGCCTGGGCGCAGACCGCTTTCAGTTCGTCGCAGTAATCCTGGCTTTCGGCGGCGCGTTTCAGGTCGATGAACGGGCCGAGGGTCGGCAATTGGATAGCTTTGTAGCCTTGGGATGCCGCCCATTGGGCAATGTTGGCCAGGCTGTCGAAAGGAGCTTCTCCGGACATGAACTGGGCGAGGAAAATCCCCGGGCCACGCATGCCGCTGTAGGCTTGAGGAGTGTCGTTCATGCAAGTCTCCATAGTCATGAGGTACACGCCAGTTCGGTCCATTTCGCGTCGCCGCGATGGTTGGCGATGACCGCCTCGATAAAAGCCATACCGCGCAGACCGACCGTGATGCCGGGTACTCCGCAGGCATCGTGACCCGCCACGTCGCCGCGAATGGCACTGGCAAGATCGCCGTAAAGATTAGCCATGGCTTCGAGATAGCCTTCCGGGTGCCCGGCGGGCAAGCGCATGCGCCGGCTTGCGGCTTCGCACAACCAGGGCTGGCCCACACCGGAGCGCAAGACGCGCATGGGTTGATCGAGGGCGCGGTGGATCAGGCTTGTGGGTTCTTCCTGACGCCACTCCAGGCCGCCCTTGTCGCCGTAAACGCGGATTTTCAGCGGATTCTCTTCGCCCGCGCAGACCTGGCTGGCAATCAGCACGCCGCTGGCGCCCTCGGCCATCTTGAACAACATCGAAGCGTCATCGTCCAGTTGGCGCCCGGCAACGTGCACGCCCAACAAGGCACACAGTTGCTGGATGGGCTGATCGGCGACGAACTCCGCCAGAGAAAAGGCATGAGTACCAATATCCCCAATACAGCCGCCCGCCCCGGACAACTCGGGTTGGTCACGCCAACTGGCCTGCTTGTTGCCTTGCCCCGCCGCGTCCTGGCTGAGCCAGCCTTGGGGATATTCGACTATCACCTTGCGCACCGCGCCAATCACGCCGCTGCGCACCATCTCCCGCGCCTGCCAGACCATCGGATAACCCAGGTAGGTGTGCGCCAGGCCGTAGAGACGGTTACTGCGCTCGACCACCTCTTTGAGGGCGAGCAACTCGGCCAGATTCAGCGCTGCGGGTTTTTCGCTGAACACATGGAAACCTGCACTCAGCGCCCGACTGGCCACCGGCGCGTGCAAATGATTGGGGGTGACGATCACCACCAGCTCCATGCGCTGCTCGGCGGGCAAGGCACGCTCGGCGTCGAGCATGTGCTGCCAGTCGCTGTAGCAGCGCGAAGCCGGCAAGCCGAGCTTCGTGCCGGTGTTCTGATTGTTTTGTGCGTCGCGGCTGAACGCGCCGCAAGCCAGCTCAAAACGCCCGTCGAGCCCGGCTGCCTGACGGTGGGCTGCGCCGATAAAGGCTCCCTCGCCACCGCCGACGAATCCGATTCTTATTTTTGGCACGGCAACATTCATCGCAATTCTCTGTGTGAGGCCGTTTTCGGCTTGAAGACGATCCAGATGTAACCGGTTACATCCAAATGGAAATCTAGTCCCGGTTGTACGCGGTGTCAAACCCCGGATTAAGATCCACAGATATTTCAGGGCATGCCCGACCTGCGGTAAGCTCGCCGACCGCGCTGTTCGATAACGAGGTGGTCTTGTCCAATATCCGTGAAGTAGCCCGGCTTGCCGGCGTTTCGGTGGCCACGGTGTCCAGAACACTGAAGTCGCCTGAGCGCGTGCTCCCCGATACCCGGGACAAGGTCAATGCTGCCGTGGAAAAAGCAGGTTACCGGCCAAACCTGATGGCCGTGCAATTTCGCTCGCGCCGAACCGGCAACCTGGTGATTCTGGTGCCAGCCATCGCCAACGTATTTTTCGCCCGCGTGATCAGCGGTGCCCAGCAAGCCGCACAGGCCGCCGGGTATCGCCTTCTGCTTTGCGACACCCAGGGCCGCGAGGAAATCGAACGAGAATTCGCCGAGCTGGTTTATGCCCATCAAGCCGATGGCGTTATCCAGCTGCGCGCCTATGACCCGTTTGCCGCGCCCTTTCCCACCGCCGAGTTGCCGCCCATCGTCAACGCCTGCGAGGTAATTCAAGGTGGTCGCCATCCGACGATCAGCCTCGATAACCGCGCCGCCGCCAGGGCGATGACCGAACATCTAATTGAGCTTGGGCATCGTCGCATTGGCCTGATCAAGGGGCCGAAAAGCAGCCCGTTGACCCGCGACCGAGTGGCGGGCTATCAGGACGCACTGCAGCAGGCCGCAATCGTCTGCGATCCCGCGCTGATCTGTCACGGCGATTTCACTTTGCAGGCCGGTTTCGATGGCACGGCAGCGATGCTCAACCTGCCCGACCGTCCCACCGCGCTCTTTTGTGAGAACGATGAGATGGCCATCGGCGCGCTGAAACAGATCAAAAAACAGGGCTTGCGGGTGCCCGAGGATGTTTCATTGGTGGGTTTCGACGACATCCCTTTCGCGGCGTACTGCGACCCACCGCTGACGACCATCGCCCAACCCGCCGAAGCCTTCGGCCAGCAAGCCGTTGAGATGCTGATCGCCTTGATCGAGAAGAGACCGCTTGCCCAGCGTCATGTGGTTCTGCCGTTTGAGTTGGCGTTGCGCAACAGCACGGCAGCACCGGCTGACCGGTAAGAGACCTGTCGCGCTAGGGTTGCAACGCCACATCCGCCAGATCGACACCGCACATTGCCGCCAGGACTTGCACCACGAGGATGTGATCCTCGCGTTGCGGCAGCCCGGACACCGTGACGACGCCGATACAGTCCCCACCTGTCAGTGTCAGCGGGAAGCTGCCGCCATGACAGGCGTAGTCTCGCGGCGGCAAACCCATGGTTACCTCCAGCGCGACACCCTCCTCCTCAGCTGACAAACCGACACCATAGGAACTGCGGCTCATCATCTCCACGACGTTCCGCTTGCGACGTGCCCAGTCCGCATTTTGAGCAGCGGTGCCGGGCATCGAGTAGAAAAATACGGTTTCCCGACCGAGGCGGATTTCAATGGTCGTGGACACGCCCGCCTCCTCGCTGGCGATTTTCAAGCGCTGTCCCAGATCCCACGCCGCGTTCTTGTCGAACGCTCGGAAGCGCAGCAGCTGTTCCTGATACGCGATACGTTGAAGGTCTTCCTGGCGTTTCGTGTTCATCTGCTGACCTCGTTCCGAATGGCGGACGTCCAAAAGATTTCATCTCGATGTTTCTGGCGGCGCATTGTAACCTGACGTCATTCAGGAACTTACAAGCCGGGCAGAAGATATGAATCGCCGCAAAAAGATACAACAGCTATTGAAGGCTCATGCCAAAAAGGCCAGTGCCAAACTGGCACCGGCGGGCAAGTCTAAATACGTGAGTAAAGCTGACCGTTTGAAGCTGGCAGCCGAGTCCAGTCACGACGAAATCATTTCCTGACCCGGCAACCTCTACAGCTTACTTGCGCACGTTCTGATACAGCATCAGCCGCGAGGTTTCGTGCATGCCGCGCGTCAGCTCGGACAGGCGCTTGAACTCGCTCGGGTTTTGCGCGGAGACGTCATCCAGCGGCGTCGGTGACGCGAGGTCGTGCAGCGTTGGCGAGCTGCCGTCATGCTGCATCTGCACCATGTAGTGTTGCGTGACTCCGGCGATCAACGGGAAGGTGCCTTCACGCAAGACCAGCGGGACCACGCGTTCCCCTTCAGGCGCAGGTTGCTGAATGTCGCGCCCCAGACCGCTGTTGCGGAACTCAAGACCAGCCATGCCGGCGACCGTCGGCAGCAAATCCACCAGACCGACCGCTTCCTTGACATTGCGCACCCCAAGCAAAGCGGGCGCGTGAATGATCATCGGCACAGCATTGCTTTCCAGGCCCAGTTGCTCGTAAGCCGGCGCCAGGAACGGGATCTGCGCAATGCGTGTGTTGTGATCGCCAAACAGAACGAAGATGGTGTTTTCGTAATAACCGCCCTTTTTGGCGATCTCCATCAAGCGCCCGATGTTGAAATCCAGCAGGCGCACGGCGTTGTACTGCTCGACGCTGCGCGAGCCTGCCGCCTGCACTTCAGCCAGAGTCGGATGCTTGACCTCAAACCCGTCGTTAGTTTTGGGAATCGTGAACGGACGGTGATTGCCAGCCGTCTGCACATACGCAAAGAACGGTTTGTCCTTGGGCAGCGCCTGCAGAATCTGGTCGGTTTCCTTGAACAGGTCCAGATCTGAAATACCCCAGACATCCACCACAGGGGATTTCCAGTCGCGCTCCTCAAACAGACGCACGCCATCAATGCTTTGCCGGATCAGGGCATTCATGTTTGCCCAGCCGGAATTGCCGCCAATGGTGTAGATCTTCTCGTAGCCGGTGAAGGCATTGATCAGTGTGTGCTGACGGGTAATGAGCGGGTTACGCGTGGCCGTCTCCTGGCGGGTGACGTCCGGCACCCCGGAAATGCTCGCCCAGACGGTTTTTGCGGTGCCTGTCACCGGTACATAAAAATGCTCGAAGAACCAGCTTTGGCTGGCAAGTCGGTCAATGTTCGGCGTCGGGTTGATCGGGTTGCCATACGCGCCGACCGCGCTGGTGCCCAGGGACTCAAGCATGACGAACATCACGTTCGGTGGCCGCCCGCCCGCTACTCTGTAGGGCTGCGGCGCCTGATGTCGCATGAAGTCGAGGGTCTGCGCATCCGGCTTGTCGACGCCCAGGTAGTTGGCCATCACCGGGTAATGTTCGCGCACCTGAGCTTCGTCGTAACGAGACTGGCCGACCTTGACCGTGTCGTAGAGGAAAATCACCGGATTGAGCCCCAGCGCCGCAATCTGGTTGTTGCCGGAGAAAAACGCATCGCTCCAGCGCAGCGGCACCGGATTTTCAAGGTTCATGTTTTCGACGCGGCCCAGTATGCCCATCAGCACCAGGACCACCATCACCGCACTGCCCCAGGTCGCGGACAACGGATGAATGATCTTGCGGGGACGGTCCAGAGTGATGCGTTCGAGCTTCACCAGGGCCAGCGTCATCAGAGCGACTGTCAGCAGCCAACCCAGGGAAATCCAGATGACCGGGTAGGTTTGCCAGACCATGTCGCGGGAAATCTGCGCATCTTCGAGAAAACGCAAAACGGTGGCGTTGATTCTCACGCCCAGGTACGCGTAATGACCCAGGTCGATGATGTAGATCAGCAGAATGACGCCCAGGGCTGCGCACAAATAACCTCGCGCCAGCCAGCGAAGCGCAGGGCTGCCGAGCAGGTTCCAACGGGGTATGTACGCCAGCACTGCCACCGGCAGCATGACCAGAATGGCCAGGCGCAGGTCAAAGCGTAAGCCGATGCCCAGGGTTTCCAGGACTGCGCTCTGGTCACTCAAGGCTTGGGCGTCGAAGCCGGAAAAACCAAAGAAAAACACCATCCTCAGCACAGCGAACAGGGCAAATATAAGTGCTGTCGCGCCTAGCCAATAATGCAAGCGTCTCGCGTGCAACCAACCCATCCCAACTCCCCTGTTAAAAAATGTCGTGAATCTCAAGTTGACTCGCCAGCAAGCGCCGGAGCGCGCGAGCGTCTGACGCTGCGATACAACCAGTGCGCGCCACGCATCAGCAATGCCATGCAGCAAAACAGACCGAGCAGCGGGTCAACCAGGTAATCCCAGTAATTTTGTGAAGGCTTTATCCCGAAGCTGAAGGCCAGCGTTGCGCTGGCAAGCATCACTACGGCCAAGCCGTTGCGCAGGTAAAACAGGCCCAGCGTGAGCACTGCAAAAACCATCAGCATGGGGCGCGGGCTGTAGCCAAAGCGATAAGGGTCCAGATAACTCAGGCCCAGAGTTGCCGGGTACAGCACCAGCGCCATTACGGCAAAGAGGATCAATACGCCGGTGACAGAACGACGCGCCGGCGGCAGTAACTCCAGCTTGCGCAAACAGCCCCATAGCAATAACACCATTGACGTGGTGGCAAGGTCATCGATGTAGCTGCGCAGATAAATTGCCAACGACAAGCCGTCCAGCACGACGAAACTGCATGCCAGCAAAGCGAACAGCAAGACGACGCGCAGGGGCTTGTTCAGACCGAACGAAGGCAGCAGCAGAAAGATGAACATGGCGAAACTGACGTGCGCCTGCCACAGATTGATCAATTGATACGCTCGGACAGCCAGGCATCGTTGAAGGTGACGTGCTTGATGAAGGTGTTGTTCCAGGAATAAACCACGTGATACATCCCGTCGGGGCTGCGGATGAAATACGGATATTCGTATTCGAATTCACACCCGCGCGTGGTACACACTCGTGTGTCGAGATTGCTCAGGAACTTTGCCTCAAGCGGCAGACGCAGCGCCCCGCTGGAGCCTCGGAACTGATCGCCGATGATTTCCTTGTAGGCCTGCGGAGAAAACGGATTGCCCTCAGGATCGGGGGATTTGTCCAGATCGCGTAGCGATCGCCAGTCATCCATTTTCGCGTCGGTGCCGTAAAGGCTCAGTTTGAAACGCCCGTCCCGCAGGTCGTTGAGCGCGACCAGCAGGCCGTGATCGGGCGTGACAATCGCCGCCAGTGAAGAATTCGGATTGGACGGGGCAAGCGGATACGGCTCACTCCAGGTTTGCCCGGCATCTTCGGTGCGCGTTGCCAGTACACGGTGGTGGGTGTTGCCGGCATAGCGGAGCAGCGCGATCCCCCGCTGTCCATCCAGCGGAACCACGGTGGGTTGCAGCGAATTATTGCCGTGACTGATACGGAATTTGTCGATCACGTCACCGTCGGCGCTGAGATAGAGGTATTCAGCAAACTTGCCCAGAAACTCGTGGTAAACCGGCAAGCCAATGGAACCGTCCGCATGGAAAACCGGGGCCGAACGCACCAGCGTGCTGATGTTCAAGAACGGTGAAGTAATCAGCTGGCGCGGTTCGGACCACTGTCGACCGAAGTCGTCGGACACCATCACGTTGACGGCGCTGCCCGCCCAGCCGCCCATGGACACCGACACGTAGAACAGCCACAAGCGATTGTCCGGCGCCAGTGCGACCACCGGATTGCCCAACTTGCGAATGTACTTCTGCGTACCGCGCTGGGTCGAATCCCGCGTCGCCAATACCTGCTCAGCCCCCCACTCGCCGGAGCTTGCATCAAAGCGCGCAGAACGAACCTCTACATCCGCCGCACCTTCGCGCGAACCTGCAAACCAGACCGTCATCAGGCTGCCGTCCGGCAAGGCGGTGACCGCCGAGGAATGCACGAAATCCACCAGCCCGGACGAAGCGAAGCGGCTGGTGTAGATGGGCTTGGCAACCTGGCCCGCAACCGCCATCACCGGATTCATCAGGGCAAAGGAAGAATGGACATTGCCCGG
>LNAP01000166.1_pt1 | contig 70847 bp, 72 predicted proteins | sample 602601 | NCBI WGS metagenome assembly LNAP01 (sample SAMN02440304, study PRJNA202911) | soil metagenome | biome: Subtropical and temperate rainforests or woodlands; isolation source: soil samples (1 kg each in a 20% v/v slurry with milli Q water) were... ...
CCCCCGATTCCCCGCTCCCCTGTTTCCGTTGCCTTTGGGCAAAGTCGATGAACAATTTTTATATTGGCAAATATTGTATATTAATGCTCGATGCTGTACAATCTTATCTAACGAAAGCGAACATACATTCTGTGTGAGGTGATTTCTAAGTGGACTGGCGAGATAAACTGATACGACAAAAAGCATATGGGATCCAAATCAAGAAGGGCGTTCTCCAGTGAACAATATGGAGCAACGCCCTCAGTTTTTTTCAAATGTTTTCAAGGTAACTGTATTGATTCGGATCGAAATGGGGGAAGAAAGTGAATTCCGTTAAGAGCTATCCCGAGTTTTGTTGGAGCTTGAGCCGTCACAAACGGTTTTCGGACTGCTTGAGAAGCTACTGGTACGCATATTACGGTGCATATGGAGGATGGCAGAAAGAGTCGAGCAATCTTTCCAAGCACATTTATCGGCTAAAAATGCTTCAATCGATTCATATGGTATTTGGCTCATCCGTTCACAATCAAATACAGCGATTTTCCAGCAACGTACACACTACCAATTTGCCGTCTGAAACCGAAATTATCAGGAATGTTCGTTCAGATTTGAATAAGGCGTATCAAGATTCCAAGTATCACCAAAAGTTGTGGGCCGAAAACCCAAGCCAGTATAAGATGCTGATGGAAATTTACTATGACAACGAATTGCCGTTAAACGTCATCGAGGAGTACCAGACGAAATTGCCATTAGTCGCAAAGAATCTCATCACCAGTGAAACGGTTAATGATTTATTTCGGCGTGGGGATGAGATCGAATTGATCGCCGCGGAGCGGTTCCGGTGCATGGAAAGACAGGGAATCAAGATATGGGTGGTAATGGATCTCGTTTATCGGGACAAGAAGACTGGTAGATACGTGATTGTGGATTTCAAGACAGGTAAATCATCTGAAAATGATGTAGTCCAGCTCATATTGTATGCTTGGTTCATTCAGCAGGCTTTCGGCATTGAATCATTAGATCAAATTGAACTAAGAAGTGAGTATTTGGCTGATGGTAGGACAGTAGCTTATACCCCGTCCTACTTCGATCTTGAAAAAAACGAATATCTGCTAAATACCAGTATCGAATGGATGCGTTCCTATCTGCTCGATATTGACCAAAACATACCCGTTGAGATGGAGGCATTTGAGCAAACGGCAAACCAACGGACTTGCCAATCCTGCTCGTTTAGGGAGCTGTGCGGCAGGGTTTAAAAGATGTTTTCGGTGCAGGGTCTTTAGCGAATTGCCTCTTGGGGCAATGTCTATAATAAAACGTTCGAAATGAACAAAATAGGATTCTCTATTGAGAAACGAGGAAAGGAGTCGGCAACATGATTGAAATTGAAGGAATGAAGAAGAAAGATGGATTGAAATTTTCTGAGGAAGGGAACAGGGAGGAATCTGAATATGGGATTTCCGACAATTTCGGAATGTTGCTGAAACATTACCGCGAGATTCGCAACTTCACACTCAAGGAGCTTGAAGATATCTCAGGCGTCTCCGCCAGCTATATCTTCAGGTTGGAGCGTGGCGACAGAACTGCCCCTGGTCTGCCCAAGCTCATGGCTTTGTGTGATGCGTTAGACATCCCCTATTATCAAGTATTGGCTACAGTTTTCAAAGAGTCGGCATCTAAAAATGACACATTACAGACAGTGCAGGAGGTGCTGATCGCAAATGACTTCCTGGTTAATGGGGAACCGATTAAAAGAGAAGCGAAGGAACAGTTGATTAAGATCATAGGACATGTGATCGCTTGTGACTGGTCGCCACCATCTCAAATGAGGGAGTTGTATATGCTCTCTGAGTTAATCAACCAATTCAAGGTGGCTTTATAAAGGCTTGCAGGTATGACTTAGGCAAGAGTGCTGCCGCTTTGTTTCCCAGTCGGGGATCGGGCGGCTTTTCTTATAACAGGAGAGGTGGAACATACATGAGCATTGGCGGATCGGAAAAGGAGTATATCTTTTCGTTATTCCTATTGCAAAATCCAAAATATTTGGAGGAGATCATCGGAGGAAAATTAAGCCGGATTGAGGCAGAAGTCCCCGTTGGACGAAAGAAGGTGGATCTTTTGGCGGTGGAGTCGAGCCGCCGATTGCCCGTGTATATTGAGACGCAGTTGAACCAATCCGACCCATTGCATTTAAAGACCATTCATGACATATTGGAATCCATTCGTGAAGGGATCGTGATTTGGATTGCTCGTAGTTTTCGACGTGAACATTTGATGCAGATTTTCGCTTACTTAAAGCGGAACAAACAAAAGTATGTCGAGTTCTTCGCTTTAGAAATCCATCCGAAGGTGATTGTTGAAGTTGAATGCCTAAATCAAATGTACAAGCTTGATATATGGAACGAACTCAAGCGAATTTCCGAAAACAAGTATCCGCGGCTGAAACGAATCGAATCGTATTCACAAATTCCGCTAACTCATACTGGCAGGGAGATAGGAAGTATCAATTATGACTGGACAAGGGATGAGGACGTGAAACAATATATGCTCGAATGTTTGCGGGAGAAGGTTCCGCAATTTCTTAACGTATGGAAGTCAAAGAAACATAATCGTTTCGACAAAGTTCTGACACTTGGGGCAGGTAGAGACGGAGTATACCTCAAATTAAGTGCGAAAGACCGACAGGGATTCGCATCAGTCCATCTGTATTTTAATCAAATCCAAGTGGGGTTGTATAACCAACTAAAACAAAGGCTCCCCGAATTGAAACAAGACATTCATCCGCACATGTCGGCAAGCGATAGGAAAATCGGGGTTCGGTTCACTCCTGATTCCGATTTGGATGTGACTGTAGCCAAACTTGCCGCTATCTTGGAGCAAATGCTTTCGTATTTTGGATCACATATTTACGGGGGTAATGATGTAGGAGATAAAGACCGGAAAGGTGATCACTATTATCGGCAACATACGATTTTGGCATAAACGGAACAACTGATCCTCGTCACTCGATTGACTTTTTAACCAGTACGCTTAGAACGACAAGCTGGAACAAATGGAAAACCGCTGAGAAAGCGGTTTTTTCTTGCACAGTCAAGAGAGTAAGAATAAAATAAGAGTTGTGTAATAATCAATTGCCTTTAGAGGTGGTTTTGTTTGGAGGTTAAATTGTTTTATAGGACTCAGAGAGAGCTTGCCATGATGTACAACTCAATTATTGATGCGTACTGGGAAGGCAATATTAACGAAGAGACCCTAATACAGAAAGTTGTGGATATTTACATAAATAATCCTCAGAAAATTATCAAAGAAAACGATTTTACTACCGTTCTCAAGCAACAGTGCGGGAAGAGAAGGCTTGAGGTTATTGAGAGGATATTGCATATGAACGGATTGGCTAAGGATATAAAATCAGTGATTTGAAAGAAGGGAGCTGAGCCATGACTACAGAATTAGAATATAGTGCCACTTTGACGGGAGCTTCTTTCCTGTTTTATGAATTTAAGCAGGTCGTAAGTCTCAAGATACAGGGGTTGGGGGATTCAGAAATTAGGGAGCGAGTCCTTGCGGAAAACCTCTTTCAATACTCAGTAAAAGCGAGCATGACAAGAAGTTTGCCTTCAGTTTTAAGACGTGTAGGTGTGTTGGACGACACCCTAAGAAACATGGTATTGGAAGAATCGCTGGATACGGGGAAAATCATCAACCTCTATGCCATCATGAAGACGGACAGGCTCTTTTTTGAATTTATGAATGAAGTCATTCGTGAAAAGTTCGAAACGGACAATTACCTGTTTGAGAAGAAGGATCTCAATTTGTACTTTACGTCGAAGGCGGAGCAAGATGCTGGAGTAGCGGGCTGGACAGAGCAAACGGTTAGCAAGCTCAAGCAAGTTTTTGTGAAGATCCTTTATGAAGCTGGCATCTTGAAGGATAAGAAAACAGGTGAACTGAGTCGGTTGCTAATCGATGAGCAATTGAAGAGGCACTTCATTAACATTGGCGATATTGCTTATGTAAGAGCGATGGGTGAATGAGAGGGAACGGGATGGGATCCTTACAAATATTGAATAATCGGTTAAGTAAAATAATTCCGAGGATAAAAGACGACAAATTCATTCAAGGCAGAGGTCTTGGAAACGAGATCAGTTTTTATGTGTTTGATTACGAACCAGAGTACGAGCTGATTGTTCGTGAACATATTACGCTAATCAAAAAAGAATTTCGTCATGAAAATTCTAATCGAAAAATCGTTGAATTTGATTTGTACAAGATGCTCATCGAGATCGCGAAGGAAAAACGGATTTTCGAGCGGATTTTTCAGATGGAGGAAAAGCAGGGGAAGGATGCTCTTTTTAAGGCGATGACCAATTTTGCCAAGCCTGATATCTTCCTTCAAAAGATAAAGGAGCAACTGGCCGATAATAATGTCGTGCTCATCACGGGGGTAGGAAAAGTATATCCATTTGTACGTTCCCATAGTATCCTGAACAATTTGCAAGAGGTGCTCGATAAAATTCCAGTTATTATGTTCTTTCCAGGCAAATACGATGGGCTATCACTACGCCTATTTGATCGATTCAAGGATGATAACTACTATAGGGCATTTCGATTAGTTGACTAACCTTGGGGAGGAATCGTCGATGCTGATTAAAGACATGTTTCAAAAGGATATCGAACGAAGTATTAAAGGTGTCATTAAGGTTGCCCAGACCGATGAAGATAACATCTATCAAGAACTTGATGAGTATGTCGTAACCAGAGAATTGAACAAGCACATGTCCAAGTTCTACGAAAACTATCAACAGGGTATCGACGGTGCTACCGACAAAATGGGCGTTTGGATCTCTGGATTCTTCGGATCGGGTAAATCGCACTTCTTGAAGATTCTTGCCTACCTGTTGGAAAACAAAAAGGTAAAAGATAAAAGAGCAGTCGATTTCTTTACCGACAAGATCCAGGATCCGATCGTTCTGGCAAATATGAAGCGGGCTTCAAACGTTGAAACTGAAGTCATTCTTTTTAATATTGACTCGAAAAGTCCCCTGGATAACAAGTCTAAGGAGGATGCGATTCTCCGTGTATTTATGAAGGTGTTTTATGAACACCGTGGTTTCTACGGGGACATTCCAGGCGTTGCGGAGATGGAGAAGTACCTGACGAAAGAAGGCGTGTACGAAGATTTTAAGCGTGAGTTTAAAGCCGCGACGGGTGAAGAGTGGGTAGATCGCAGAAACACCTTCTATTTTGATGCGGATTATGTCATCGAAGCTCTGACAAAGGTCACTTCAATGTCCGTGGAGTCGGCAAGAAACTGGTTCGAAAACGGTGTGAATAACTACGAGATCAGTATTGAAAAATTCGCCAAAGACGTAAAAGAATACGTTGACCAAAAGGGAGACAACTTCCACTTGATCTTCCTGGTCGATGAGATCGGGCAATACATAGGCGACAGCCGTCAATTGATGCTGAACCTTCAGACAGTAGCCGAGGATCTGGGGACGCATTGCAAGGGGAAAGTCTGGATCATGGTTACGTCGCAAGAGAGCATCGACAGCATTGTTAAGGTAAAGGGTGATGACTTTTCTCGAATCCAAGGTCGTTTCGACACCCGACTATCACTTTCGTCGATCTCAGTTGATGAGGTCATCAAGAAACGGATTCTTTTGAAAAAAGAGCATGCCACCGACATGCTGAAACTACTTTATCATGAAAAAAGTGCGATCCTTAAAAACCTAATCAGCTTCAAAGACAGCACCGCTGACCTCCGAGGGTTTGAAGACGAGAAAGAGTTTGCGGATGTATATCCCTTCTTGCCTTACCAGTTTAAGCTTTTGCAAAACGTATTTGAGCAAGTTCGTAAACATGGAAGTTCTGGAAAGCACCTTTCTGAAGGGGAACGCTCCATGCTCTCCGCTTTTAAGGAGGCGGGACTGAGATTTAAGAATGCTCAAGAAGGGGCTTTGATCCCATTTTATGCATTTTACGATACAATTAAGGAATTTTTGACTCCTTCTGTCGTAAGGGTTATTGAAGGTGCGTATGAAAATCCGGCGTTAAAAGACGACGAATTTAATGTCGATCTTCTCAAGGTGCTCTTCATGATTAAGTATATTAAAGAGCTTCCAGCGAACATTGAAAATATCGCCTCTTTAATGGTAACAAGTATTGATGAGGATAAGTTGGCGTTGAAGGAGAAGATTCAGTCATCTCTGAGAAAGCTGATTGCCCAAACCTTAATTCAGAAGAACGGCGATTTTTATCTCTTCCTCACTGATGATGAGCAAGATATTAACCGTGAAATCAAAGCAATGAAGATTGAGGAAGATGCGGTTAAGAGAGAGCTTGCTAACTACGTTTATCAAGAACTTTACGATGACAAGAGATACCGGTATTCGCAACAATACCAGTTCTCGTACAACCAGAAGATGGATGAGAAAAACTATGGCAATCAAACATCAAGTATCGGGATCAATATCCTTTCGCCATTGTCTGACCATTATGCTAAATCCGAGCAGGAACTTATGCTGATGTCCTCTGGAAATGGCGAAATGATTCTGAAGCTCGGTGCGTATGAAACATACATCGAAGAGATGGAAGAAGTTCTGAAAATCGAAGAATATCGGAAGAAAAAGAATCCGACTCAGCTCCCTGAGAGTATTCAAAATATCCTGAATAACAAGCAAGCCGAGGCAAGAGAGCGGAGACGAAGAGTGAAGGATATGTTGGAGGAAGCGATTAAGGGCGGCGTTTTCTTCATCAATGGCGATAAAGTGGACATTAAAGGTGCTTCGGTCAAAGAAAAAATTAATGCCGCTTTTCATTCCTTGGTTGAGAATGTATACACCAAGCTGGGGCTTGTTAAGACGTTTTTGGAATCTGAGAAGGATCTGGTCTCTCTTTTACGGAATAAAACCGAGCAGATCACTATTGATGGCTCTAAACAAAATGATAATGAATTGGCTGTTAAAGAAGTATTTGATTTCATCAGCCTTCAAGATAGCATTCAAAAGCAAGTGCGGGTCAAGATTCTCTTGGATCGTTTCAGCGACAAACCTTACGGATGGAAGCCTCTTGATATTGCAGGTCTGATCGCAGAGCTAATGAAAGAACAACGAATCAGAATCCGATTCAATGCAGAATATTTGGAGCTTGAAGATGCAAATTTGATCAATGTTCTCACAAAAACAAACGATGCTGACAAAGCCATCGTGACAAAGCGTGTGAAGGTTGATGAGTCCCTTCTGAAAATCGCTAAAAATATCTGTAAACAGGTGTTTAACAAAACGGATGTGGCTGACGATGAGGATGGACTTATCAAGGACGTTCGAGATCTCATAGATAGGCAGGTCGTGGAGATCGCGAATTTGAAAAAACGTTACGAAGGTCGAAAATACCCAGGAAAAAGTCTCTTGGACAAAGGGCTTGAGTATTTCAATGAGTTCACTAAAGGTTTAGACAACGTATCGTTCTTTACCAAGCTTCGCGAACTGGAAGATAACCTTCTGGATTGGGAAGAAGATGTTTCTTATGTGAAGAGCTTCTTTGAGAATCAAAAAGAAATTTTTGACAAAGGTCTTCTTGCTTATGACAAGTACAAGGACAACAGCGTTTACTTAACAAGCGAAGAAACGGAAAAACACGCTGTAAAATTGCAAGAGATTCTTACAGAAGTCCAGCCGTACAAAAGAATTAAAGAGATTCCTGAGCTTGTCAATAAGATTGATGAAGCAATCTCGAAAGTACTTGCGGATAAAAAATCAGCGGCGAAAAATGCAATCCAGCTTGATGTTGACCATCTGGAATTGCGTTCGAACCACGAAGGAGTATCGGAAGGAACGAAAAATCAGATCCAGACATTCTATAAAAACTTGTTCCAGAGTATTGATGGTTTTACTGATATCTTCAAAGTTGATGCAACTGTGACTCAAAGTTCCACTTTTAAAGAGAATATGGACAATAAGATTAGTCGTGAAATCAATGAGTGGAACAATAGAAAACCAGATGATGAGGACGAAGGATCGACTAACGGTGGCGTCAAAGTTGTTGTTCAGAAGGAAAAGGTGAAAATTAGTAGCTTGCTTGCCGACAAGACACTGAAAACTGAGGAAGATGTAGACAAACTGCTTCATTCGCTGTCGGTTAAATTAAAGCAAATGATCAAAAACAACAAACAAATTGAAATTATTGAGTAAACATTAGTGCCGCGGCACATCAAATGACGAAAATTCATTATATATGTTGGGTTGGTGAACCGAAAACATGAATAAAACAGCATTGAAGAACTTTGCGACCAATGCACGAAATGAGCTAATGAAAAAGGTCGAAGCCAGGGCTTTTAAAATCGGGATTACCGAAGAAAACATCAAGAAAGCCCAAATTGAAACCTCAGATGCTATCTATATCGATGGCAAACAGCTATCGGTTACGGAAAAGAAACAGCGGGACAAGCTCATTCAACGGATAAAGGAAATCGGTTTTAAACGTGTCGTAGAGGAAGTTGCTTATACCTGGTTTAATCGCTTCATAGCATTGCGATTTATGGAAGTAAACAATTATCTTCCGACTAAGGTTAGGGTCCTTTCTTCCAGTAACCCTGATAGTCCTGAACCTGATATCATCAAAGAAGCTTTGACGGTTGACTTGAATCTCGACAAAGAGCTGATTTATCAACTGAAAATAAACAATAAAACAGAAGAACTTTTCAAGTATTTAATCATCAAACAGTGTAACAGCTTGAACAAATACCTTCCTTTCATGTTCGAAACAATTGAGGACTATAAAGAAATTCTATTTCCAGAAGGATTGTTGGCGAAGGATTCGTTTCTTCGGGAGATGACAGATGTAACAACGATTCCTGAATCGGACTGGGAACAAGTCGAGATTATCGGATGGCTTTATCAGTATTACATTAGTGAGGAGAAAGACAGAGTATATAAAGAAAAAGAGAAGCACAAGAAAGAAGAAATTCCGTATGTCACTCAATTGTTTACACCAAGCTGGATTGTTCAATATATGGTGCAAAACTCTTTGGGAAAATATTGGGTGGAAACCCATCCTGATGATTACGAGTTGGTTGAAAAATGGAATTACTATGTAGATTCAACTGAAAAGCTGAATCTTTATATAAATAAGGATTTAAAGGTAGAAGACATCAAATGTTTGGATCCTGCCATGGGAAGCGGTCATATTCTCGTTTATATGTTTGATATATTGTATCAAATTTATAATAAATGTGGGTATATGGAAAGGGATATCCCAAGACTAATTATTGAGAATAACTTATATGGAATGGATATCGATGATCGAGCGTACCAGCTTGCTTGTTTTGCAATAGTTATGAAAGCAATGCAATACAACAGTAGATTTCTTAGAAGTATTGAAAGAGAAGGTCTAAAATTAAACTTAGTTTCAATTCAGGAGACAAACGAATTAACTAAAAATGATATTGTCTATATATCAGGTGAAAGGGCTGGTAGGCATTTCGACAAAACAAAAGATTTCATTAAACAGTTCGAAGATGCTAAAATCTATGGATCTTTGATTAATTGTCAGGAAATTGATTTGGATTTTATGAAACATAGATTGGTTGCAATTCAAGAAAAGCCAACAGATGATATTTTTGAAGTCCAAGCAAGGTCAAAAGCATTAGAGCTATTACCTTGTTTAATCAAACAAACTGAAATAATGATGAACAAATACGATGTTTTAATTACAAACCCCCCTTACATTAGCTCTGGAAGAATGAATAACAAACTCAGTGAATTTCTGAAAAAAATGTATCCTGATTCCAAATCGGATACTTGTGCTTCATTTATGGAGGTATCCTACTATCTTAAAGAACATGGTTATTTAGCAATGGTAAACCAGCATTCCTGGATGTTTTTGTCAAGTTTTGAGGGCTTGAGAAAAAAAATATTAACCAATTCAAGTATAAACTCGATGGTGCATTTAGGGCCAAGGGCTTTTGAGGAAATTGGAGGAGAAGTCGTACAGACCACAGCCTTCGTGCTAAGAAAAGTTGAAGAAAAAATTAATACTGCTGTTGATTTCTTTAGATTAGTTGATTTTAGAGATTCTAAAGAAAAAGAATTAATGATGATCGAAGCCGTTAAAAATCGAAATGCTGATTACAGATTTTCCTCTGAAGCAAAAGAGTTCCTTAAAATACCTGGATATCAAATAGCTTATTGGTTGTCCAATAAGAGTGTATTTGAAGGCGATAAGTTGAGTGATCACTTTTTTTCAGGTGGAAGAAATAAGACTCATAATAATGAAAAGTATGTAAGATTTTTGTGGGAAATAAATAGAAATGATAGTAAATGGGTTCTCTATGCAAATGGCGGTGAGTTCAGGAAGTATTATGGAAATGATATTTATGTTGTAGATTGGTCGGAAGAAGCGAGAAGTTTTTATGAATCACATGGAGGTTTATGTAATCCAAAGTTTTGGAATAAAGAAGGTATAACGTGGAATTCAATTAAATCTGAGAATCCTGGTTTCAAAATAAAAAAAGATAATTTACAATACAGCTCAGCATCTCCTACTATTTTTAATGAAGCAAATAGACTTGATAAAAATGTTTTAGGGTTCCTGAATTCAAAAGTATCGCATTATCTTTTGGAAATATTGAATCCAACTCTTAACACTACTGTGAATTATGTGCTTTCACTACCGTATGATAATCGAATTAATATTGATATTGTATCTGAATTAGTTGAAGAAAATATTAATATTGCAAGAGACGATTGGGATCATCTTGAAATATCGAACGATTTTAAAAAACATCCATTCATTGAATTTCGCCAAGGAGGAAATAATAGTCTAAGTAGGATTTATCAGGAATGGGAAAGTTATTCACTGAGCCAGTTTGATAATTTTAAAAAGAATGAGGAAGAGCTAAATAAAATTTTTATTGACATTTATAAACTTCAAAATGTCTTACGGCCAGACGTTTCGACTGATGAAGTAACAATAAGTATTGCGAATGAAAAGCAAGATGTAAAGTCATTTATATCCTACTCTGTCGGCTGTATGTTTGGTAGATATTCATTGGACGAAGAAGGAGTTGTTCATGCAGGAGGATCATTCGAACAATCAAAAATGAAAACTTTTCCCGCTGATGAAGATAATATTCTTCCTATTCTCTCAGGAGCGTACTTCGAAGATGACATAGTATCGAGGTTTATTGAATTTATAAAAGTAACCTTTGGAGAAGAGACTTTGGAAGAAAATCTTGAATTTATCTGCCATTCTCTCGGAAAAAGAGAAGAAGAAACAACGAAAGAAACAATCAGAAGATATTTTCTTAACGATTTTTATAAAGATCATCTCCAAATGTACAAGAAGAGACCCATTTACTGGCTCTTCACATCTGGAAAACAGAAAGCATTTAATTGCTTGATCTACATGCACCGATACGACAAAACTACCTTGTCGAGAATAAGAACAGACTATTTGCATGAGCTTCAAATTCGACTTGATGCAGAGAAGAAATCTCTCCTAAGCATTATCGAGGGAGATGGGACTGCCAAGGAAATCAGCAATGCGAAGAAAGAATTGAAGGCATTGGATTTAAAAATTGAAGAACTTAAAGCTTACGACGAACTGCTTCACCATATGGCAGACATGCAGATCGAAATTGATCTCGATGATGGTGTAGCTGTGAACTACGCTAAATTTAACGGCTTACTTGCAAAACTGGAATAGATTTCGGGTACAATGGGGATATACCAGCTTTGTCTTGGTATATCCCTTCCCATTAGCCTGATTATAAAGGTGCTGAGATGTAATGAATATTGATGAGATTATAAATACGCTGAAGACAACCTTTTGTGAGCCGCTTGATGACGGGGAACAACGAAAGATTGTTTTCTGGTTCGATAAGGATCAGGAGTTTGTCGATTACATAGACGAAATCATGATAGATAACGTCAAGGTACACAAGTTGACGGAAGGTAACAGTTTCTATACAAAGTATCTTCTCGAAGAAGAAGATCCAGCTTCACATTATCTGATCTATTCCACTCAGGATATGGGTACAGATGATAACTGGCTCTTGGATACGCTCTTGTACTCGAAAAGCTTCTATGCGGATAAAATCTCGCTCATTATGAATGAGCTAAAGATAGATGCATCCTTGAGAAGTGTTGTAAAGAAATACGAGAAGTTTTTCGGTAATAAAGACCGCCTTCGAAAATTCAAGGTATTCGACAGCACAACTTTCTCAGAGGAAACCATTGAGATGGCGATCATGAGTGCTCTATGCAATCTGAAGTCCCCTGATTTTGAGGATGTCGTAAAGGTTATTCTCATGGATAGCCTGAACGACAGCGAGAACAAATATCTGGATCTGATCGGGAAGTTTTTCGACATGCAGGTGTTCTGGAAATACGTCTCCGAGCGATATGGGTTCGAGCAGAGCAATCCAACGCTGAAAGGGTTATTCCTTTATTTGACTGTCTCCGCACTTAGTCACGCAATTGAAGAACAACATTTGTCTCTAATCAAAAACTATATCGCCACTCGTAATAAATCTAATGCATTCGTATTTATCGATCACTGGATGCATCATAAGACGGATTATCTTGTATATGATCAGCTCGCTGAAATGGCGGAAAGAGAAATCAAGCTTGCTGATATCGTGAATCAACTTCCCGTAGAGGAATTCAAGACGGCAGATACGTTCCCATACTTTGATAAAGCCATTATCATCTTTATCGCCAACAGCCTGGAGGAGCGACTTGAGGATTATGAAGTCTATGCGAGGTTGATCAACCTTCGCCGAACCAAGCACTACTATGAGCGGTATCAATACATTTATGAAGCCCTGTATTACACCGTCAAAATGTTTGAATTCCACAAAAAATACAGCATGGGCATTCCGACTTCGCACGCCTTGGATATGTATCGAGCCTATGTAAGCGAATATTGCCAAATGGATATGTTCTACCGAAAGTTCTATGTCGCCTATGACAATGATACGAACAGCGAGATCTTGAAGAAACTTAAAGCAATGGTTGAGAACTTATACACCAACTGGTATATGAGCGAATTGAGTGCGAATTGGTCCGCCGCTGTGCAAAATGATATGAAGTCAAGCTGGATGCTCCCAGGCGTTCAAAACCAGAAGGATTTCTACAGAAGTTTTATTGCCCCCAAAATTCATAATGGGGATCGAGTGTTTGTCATCATCTCGGATGCTTTGCGTTATGAAATCGCGTTGGAACTGACGGACAAGCTCAATTCGGAAACTACTGGAGCATGCGACATTCAGCCGCTTTTGGGAGTTATCCCTTCCGTAACCAAATTGGGGATGGCATCGCTTTTGCCTCACAAGAGTTTGGATATTGATCTTAATGGTAACGTGTGGGTGAATGGCAAGTCATCAAGCGGCATGGAGAATCGAATCGACATTCTCCAATCGGCTGTTCCTGACAGTACGGCAGTTCATTTTCAAGAACTCAAGAACATGAACAAGGCTGGACGCAGGGAAACATTTAAAGGGAAAAAGCTGGTTTATATTTATCACGATAGCATTGATGCAACAGGAGATAAAGCCTCAACAGAAGTCTATACGTTTACAGCTGTGGAGCGGGCGATTGATGAACTGTACGATATCGTCAAGATCATCAAAGATGATTTAAGTGGGACGAACATTTTTATTACGGCTGACCATGGCTTCATTTATCAGCGTGATGCATTAGAAGAGAGTGACAAGATCGAGAAAGAAGGCATCCCAGCCTTTGAAATCAAACGAAGACATCTGCTCACCCAAGAAAAAGGGGAACGCAGTGGCCTCCTCAATATTAACATGGAAAACATCGTCAAAAACGAACATCAGATAACAACATATGTCCCTAAAGCGACAATCCGCTTCAAAATTCAAGGGGCAGGGGCGAACTTTGTTCACGGCGGAGCCAGCCTCCAGGAAATTGTCGTGCCACTGATTCAATTCAAAAACATCAGAAGTGGGCAGAAGAATAGCCGTGAAATTGAAAAGGTGGACGTAAAACTCACAAACACGACCAGAAAGATTAACAATAGCTTGTTCAATCTGACCTTCTTCCAAACCGAGAAGGTCGAGGACAAGCGAATCCCTCGAACAGTGAAGATCTACATGGTGGACGAGAACGATTCCGTGATAAGTAATGAAGAAATGCTCATATGTGACCGTACTTCGGATAAACCGGAAGAACGGACGTTTAAGCTTCGCTTTGCGTTAAAGACGATTCCTTATGACAAGAACAGTACCTATTACCTCATTACTAAAGACGATGAAACAAATGTGGTCATAGAGAAAACCCCGTTCACCATTAATTTAGGCATCGTTAGCGATTTCGATTTTTAGAAGAAGGGAGGATTCCGGATGGAGACAATAACAAGTGACGAACAGCCATTTGATTTGGATCGTAAACTGAATGAAGTTTTTTCAGGGAGAGTCGTACGGAAAGATCTGACGAAGCTCATGAAAGAAGGAGCAAATGTCCCTGTTTATGTGCTGGAGTACCTGCTGGGAATGTACGCGGCTACGGATGATGAGGATAACATTCGGGAAGGGATTGAGCGGGTAAAGAAAATCCTTGCCGAGAACTTCGTAAGACCTGATGAAGCGGAGAAAGTTAAATCGCGAATAAGGGAACTTGGGCAGTATTCGGTCATCGATAAAATCACGGTCACGCTTAACGAGAAAATCGATTCCTACGTGGCTGAGTTCTCGAATTTGGGCTTAAAAGGGGTTCCGATCTCTCCGAACTATGTAAAAGAATATGATAAACTCTTAGCTGGCGGCATTTGGTGCATGCTCAAAATGGAATACTTTTTCGATGAGGAAGTCAGAAACAGTAATCCGTTTCAAATCAGTAGCTTGAAACCCATTCAAATGCCGAATATGGATCTGAATGAGATACTTGAAGGCAGGAAAAGCTTCACGAAAGATGAATGGATTGATGTTCTCATCCGATCCACTGGAATGGAGCCAACCCAGCTTGAGGATAGAGTAAAATGGCATTTGTTACTTCGGCTTGTCCCGCTTGTCGAGAACAATTACAACATGTGCGAGTTGGGTCCGAGGGGGACAGGAAAATCCCATGTGTACAAAGAGATCTCGCCGAACTCGATCCTCGTTTCTGGTGGGCAAACAACTGTGGCCAACTTGTTTTACAATATGTCTTCCAAAAAAGTTGGACTTGTGGGTCTCTGGGATACCGTTGCATTCGACGAGGTGGCAGGAATCACGTTCAAGGATAAAGACGGCGTTCAGATTATGAAGGATTACATGGCATCAGGATCGTTTGCAAGAGGAAGGGAAGAGAAAGCGGCTTCTGCTTCCATGGTTTTTGTCGGGAACATTAATCAAAGCCTTGATTCACTGATTAAAACATCCCACTTGTTCGCCCCATTCCCTGAAGCCATGGCGAATGATACCGCCTTTTTCGACCGAATGCATTACTACCTTCCAGGTTGGGAAGTCCCGAAGATGCGTCCGGATTTCTTCACGGACAAATATGGGTTCATTGTGGACTACATGGCGGAATTCTTCAGGGAAATGCGAAAACGTTCCTTTGCGGATGCCATAGATCGTTACTTTAAACTTGGCAACAACTTGAACCAACGTGATGTAATTGCCGTTCGTAAAACGGTATCAGGATTGATCAAGCTCTTGTATCCGAATGGTGAGTATACGAGAGACAATGTGGAAGAAATCCTGAAATACGCCCTCGAAGGAAGAAGAAGGGTAAAAGAACAGCTCAAGAAGATCGGCGGGATGGAATTTTATGATGTCCATTTCTCCTACATTGATAGAGAGACGTTGAACGAAGAATATGTATCCGTTCCAGAGCAGGGCGGTGGCAAGCTGATTCCCGAAGGTATGGGCAAACCTGGGCATGTCTATACCGTAGGTCATGGAGATTCCGGCATGATCGGGGTATACAAGTTGGAGAACCAGGTTGTGTCGGGGACAGGGAAGTTTGAGAAATCGGGCGTTGGCTCTCATCGAGGGGCGAAGGAGAGCCTGGATACAGCGTTCCGCTACTTTACGTCAAATTGCAAAAGCATCAGCGGATCGATCAGCACAAAAACAAAGGATTATCTCATGCATATTAGTGATTTGCAGGGGATTGGATTGACGAGTGAGCTGGCTATTGCTGAGCTGATCGGTTTGTGTTCAGGAGCTTTGGAAAGACCTGTGCAAGAAAGTATGGTGGTACTCGGTAACATGACCGTTGGAGGGACTATTGCCAAAGTCGAAGAGTTCGCCAATACGCTTCAGGTTTGCGTGGATGCCGGAGCGAAAAAAGTGCTGATACCAGCCGCATCCGTTGTGGACTTTCAAACCGTTCCTGCGGACTTGCTGATTAAGGTTCAGCCAGTGTTTTATTCCGATCCTACTGATGCGGTATTCAAGGCGTTAGGGGTAAGCTGAGAAAAATGCATGAAGGAGCCTCGATAAGTGGTTAGGTTACGAGGCTCCTTTTTCCCATTCCATTCAATACTTTTCGATAAAATCCAGCAATGACTGAGCGATTAGATCCTGAATTCTGAAATGCGGATAGTTCTCATCGCAGTATTGTGTGAACATGCCGTAAATGTCATCATTCATTTTAATGCTCTTCACGGTAAACTGAGAATTCTTGGCATAGATCCGCTGATCTAATACCAATGGCGACTTATCGTTGGCGATCATTTTCTTTAGCTTGTCCAGGTTCTCGTGTAGGAAGTTCAGCTCCTCTGCATATCCGGTTTGCGTTGTTTGAAGTGGCTTGCCGTTTGGATCACGCATAAATTTGTAATAGCGGTTATCACGCTGGATAAAAACGTAGTCCCCGGATTGCATCTCCTTGGTGAATGAACTGTAATTGACCCCGATTTTATCGGCGACTTCCTTTAAGGTTGACGACTCGAGTAATTTATTCACCTCCTCCGCTCGTTTGTCGTGTGGCATTGTAAAGAATGTTTCCTTATTCATTCATTAAACTCTCCCTTCATTTATAGGATGATAGTATTATAGATTCGAGTAAAAATATTATTCGTAATGGGACGCGGAAGGAGTTTTAGCTACTGTTGTTCCGCCGCGGCAACGAAAAAGCTGTTTTTATACCGATTTTCCGGCATTCCCTCTCATTACAGTAAGTCTGCCTCGTTCGGACAGGCTTAGTTTATCTCTTCCCCCCTATTATCTTTGCCCTTCCTCTTTGTCAATCCCAAAAAGCTCCGACCAGGTTCGACGTTTTGAATATATCCGGCAACAAAAGTTTTTTCTATGCTCCTTACATAGACTGAAAAAATAAGCAAAGGAGGAGCACTATGGAGCTTGTTACTGAGCTTAACGGAAAAAGATATTTTGTAAATCTGGACTATCTCCGAGAGAAGGTTAGGAGAACCATTCGGGAAGGGGAGAATTCGAGGGATGAGCTGAATCAAATTGTAGGGCGATATGGAGTGAAGGTGGATATTCGTTCTACAGTTGATGTCATTCGGTTCATCCATAAATTTCTGCTTGGGGGAGTGGGAACTGAAGAGAGCAAAATAACAAACGAATCCTTGGACAGATGGTTTGAGCAAACAAAGGAGGTTTTCTTCCTCAAGCTAAAGCAATACAGGCGATGCCGCAACAAATACAAGAAGATATCTACTTTTATCAATTCGCTATCTGTTACTTTTGACGAGCGTAACAATAGTGTTCAAGCTTTAATGGAATCGACCGTGAAAACGACAACTATTCAGCCCAATTTTGCTGTAAACCGGGGAGGCGGGATATGGATGACAAATCCCGCCATGCCATTCTCGACAATAGAGATTATGGGGTTATTGGACTTTAATGTAGCCATTCGTTTTCCTTCAATCGATAAAATGACGTGCTTTCTTCAAAAATATAGTGACATCATCTGGCATAAAAATCAGGGAAAGCACATGTTGATCAGCGGGAATCTTCTATATGTGGGTATGATGTTAAGCGAATGCGATATCATCCCGTTTTCTGGAGATGAGGATGAATTGAATCAGCTCATTAGGGAGTTTGGTGAAGAATATCGGTCAACGCATTCATCGGATGTTATTGTTTTAGAGTAACGGGTCATATCTGCAACGTACTTGCCATGTCCTTATGGACATGGTTTTCCTGTTTCTTCGGACGAATAATGCTACACCTGGGAACATTGGTCAACAAAAGGTCGAACATCATAGAACCGAAAAGCTGTTTTCAGGCAATACAATCCCCTTTATCTTATATATGCAACAAGGCACTCAAAGGGGGATTTGGCGAAATGAAAGTAACGGAAAGCTACTTCAAAGAATTAAAAGAGCAGATCCTTGATTCAAGCAAATGGATCAACGATAAATTCGTGGTCTTTAATCACGAAGCAGGAACGGGCAAAAGCAGAAACACCCATCGGATAATCGGTGAGATGACCAAGAACCAAAAGCATTGGGTTCTGTATGTTCAACGGTTCTCCAAAGAGAATGAGCTGGACCATACAGTAGCGGCGATTAATCGGCATGCTGGCAGAAAAGTGGCCATAAGCTTCACGGGAGAAGATACAAAGAAAGTGAAATCCAAAGAGGTAATTGTAGAGCATCAAATTATTTGCATTACTCATCAGATGTACATCCAGATTTGCAAAGGAGAGCATCAATACCTGATTCGAGATCGAGACATGTTAATTATTGACGAGTATCCCGATCTGCTTGAAAAAATTTCAATCTCCAGTGCCGATATTGGACGCATCTGGGCTGAATGTAATAAATGGCGTATTCCCGAGATGGGGGGATTGGCATTGGTGCTTCGTAATTTGAAAGATGCCGAAAGTAGCCGTCATATATTGAGCTATATCGATTTTCCGAATGACCAATATAAGCAATATGTGCAGGCGGTTAAATCGGCAATCAAAAAGTTGTCGGATAAAAACGCAAAAGCATACAAAGGCATCTTGCAAAAGTGTCTTCATCTGCTGACTAATGGCGGATTTCTATTTGAAGATGGTTTTCATACCTTCGATGGAAGTCACCAGTTCGTTCTCCTCAAGAATAATATCATTCTTGATGCGAACGCCGCGTTCGATAGTCGGTACAAGCTTTGCGATAAATTTGTTATTCACGAACAGGAAAAGGTTTACGACTATAAAAAGGATACCCTACACCATTTTCAGATTAAGACGACAAAGCGTAGCTTGAAAGAACGGGATGACTTTTTTCAATTAGCATTGAAAGAAGTTCGATTTGAAGGCAAAAGGGGCATCTTGTTTGTTACAGATAAGGAGAGTGTCGAAAAGCTGAAGCAGGAAATCGTAAAGCTTTACAAAGACAATGGCAATAGTATCGAGGAGATCGAAAAACGACTTGATTGCAATTTGGGGTTGGATTATTTTGGTAATCTCATTGGGGTGAATCGGTATCGCGAATATGATGCCGTCGTAATGCTTAAAACGCCGAATTATGATTACCTCGCATATGCTTTGACATATCTCTATTTCAGGAAGATGTATAACAAGCCAATCGAAAGCGTAGAAATGTTTAAAGATGAAGTAGTCGAAACGATCCGAAGAAACATAGTCGGAGGCGAGTATTACCAAACAGCAAAACGAGTAAACCGCGATAACAGTCAGTGTGCTGATATTTATGTGTTCACTGATTATCAAGATGCAGTCGATATCCTAATCGAGCAGTTGCCAGGCATCAGGTACATCCAGAAGCACCTGTTCGAAGAGAAGGAATCAGATAAGAGGGGTTACGACAATACCAAAAGGATGCAATTGTCAAAAAAAGCGAAAGCGAAGGAGGTGCTTCTGGAAGCGAAGAAGAGCGGTCGGCAGAGCATGCGTAAGAAAGAGCTGAGAGAACGTTTGGAGCTATCGGATGATGGTTCGCGGATTTCCAGGATTCTGAATGATTTGGAGGCGGAATCATTCTTAAAGGAACACGGGATTCGCCATCATGGTCAGCAAATATGGTTTGTCGATAATAGTTGTGAAAGCGATCTGAATGAATCTGCATAATAATTATCTGAAGGGTGCTAACGATGCACTCTTCTTTTTTATTGTAGTTGTAATGGGCGTTCGAGAGCTAATTCCAAAAGACGTGATGCATTGTCCATTGTGTTGCCGAATTGTTGATGTGGCAAAGCCCTTCGAAAACAGTTTTACAGTTGATACCATGGTTTTAGCCGCTTAGAACATTGCCATGCCAATGGTGGTTTAGGTTGCCATAAGGCAACCGTGGAAAACCGCTTATAGGAATCGTATACAGGCTAAGAATGCCCTGTCGATAGAAGTTGTACTGAATATATCTTCTCCATTATATAAAGAGGAAATTGAATACAACTTTTAAAACTTTGCGATGTGGCAAATTACCACAGTAACAGGAAGACCGTCCGGTTACAACTTTTATATTCAAGCGGATACGTGTGCTCGAACATGGTCAGACCGAAAAGCTCTTTTTGGGTATTGCCAAACAGGATATCGTATGGTTATCAAATAAAATTAATCTGATGGAGGAATACAACGATGCTGAATGTTGGATCGATTATCAATGGAAAGGACTCTTCGAAGCCGTCAATCAGTCTGCAAGAAGCCATGCAAATGATCAAAAAGATAAATAAAGAGGAGCTTTTTGATCTTGCTTGGCAAGCGTACTCAGTAGAATGGAATTACGGTTATGCATGGTTTAATCTTCAAACCGGAAAATTCGAAAGTGGTCATGAACGTCTCGCCATTCAGACGTATGACTATTTAATATTGTTTAGGGTTAGTGACGACGATTATCAATTCGAATGGGGCGAGTACGATGAAGCCGCCGAATACGAGAAGTTTAAAGATCGCTTGAGTTTGCGGGATTGGTGTGATCTGAAAGGAATTGATTATCGAGAAAGAATCAGATCGAATGTATTGCGTGATCCACAAAAATGGAGCGAATATTGGCAGTTACACGATTCGAAGCTGGCTATATTGTATGATTGGTATTGCAAGCATGATGCAACGGATGAAGTTGAAAAGTTGGATCCAAAGCAAAATGATAAAAGTATGAAGGGGGAGATGGCGAAGCAACCCAAAAGAGACAATTACTTTTTGCGGGATTTTAAAACGTTGACGTTGTACAAGAAGGCTGTTGAACTTGAGGAAATGATTGATAAATTGGCGGAGTCCTTCCCATCTGATGAAAGGTATCGATTAACGGATCAATTGATTCGTTCCACGACCAGTATCGGAGCAAATGTGGCTGAAAGTAATGGCGGAAAATATGCTGGTCGTGAACGTTATCATCTCGGAGTTGCGTTCCAATCGGCAAACGAAGTGAGGTATTGGGTTGATCGAGCTTTTCGCAAGAAGTATATCGATCAGGTGACTTTTGAGCGGCTGGACGATAGGGCACAAGAATTGCGGCGAATTATGGTTGGTGTGTTTAAGCGATTAGATGGAGTGAGTGGTGAGTCGGTATAATATGAAAATTCATAAGGGTTCATGACTTCTGAAATTTAACACTTTTTTTCGGATGAATGGAAATTAACTGCCCCTTAGACCAAGTGTACAATTTCCTTGGTCTTTACATACAGAGATACTCGAGGAACGGCAATCTTGCCGATTATCCTCAAAAATAATTCGTTAACCTTTCCTCGAAATACTCATCATTCTCGGCACAAGCCAAACAATTGCATCGATCTCCCGACTCAATGCATACATAGTCTTGTTCGAAATTTTCAATTACATTGCCTTCCCCATCGCAAGCGATCCCGTACTCGTACATGGCTTACTCTCCCATTTAAGTTTTATTTGCGATCTTAACTCTCGCCCAAATCGGTTACTTATTATCCGACGGCAACCTCGATAATCTGATTACCTCTAAAGATCAAGTCCTCAATATTCTCAAGCAGTTCCTTCTCGACTTCGATGCGGTTTCCGACTTGCTCCAATGCTTCATCAATTTGTTTAACAAGTTGCTCACTTTTTGCTTGCATTATATGTAAGTCGAGTTTTGTTACCTCATTCCCAGAAAGCTCCTCGATCAAAATCTCGAACAGCAACCGTTTGGTTTGATCCGGTAGTTTTGAAATTATTGCACGAATATATAATGGTGTTGCCGGCTGTAATTGTTTAAGCGTTATATTCATGACATGCACCTCCATTAAATAAAGGGTGACGGGAATATATGTTCCCACTGGTTTAATATTATAGAGGAAGAACATGGGTATGGCAATAGGGGGGGGAATCGGGAAAATGCATCTTAAAAATCACGCTTTACTGGTTATGCTGATTGTGCTAATATGATTGATAATTTCATATGAACAAGCAGAAGCACTATTGGTGCGGGCAAAAAAAACGAAATTCGTTGCCCAACCGAAGTGCTTTTTTGTTTTTTTCCTGAACGGCAATATCGGAACAAGAAGGGGGAGATTATCTGAACGATGTTCTTATGAGAAGTGAAATTGATTGAAAAAGTGTCTAAAAAAGTTATGTTACAAGTTTTTTCAATCTTATTTTCGAAGTGGCGACGAAGGAATGCGGGTTAGCGGATTTGGAAAAAGTGCGACTCTATTCAGAACATATAATTATGGCACAAGTTTATGTACCCAGCTCAGAATTCAGGGAAAGGCAGGCGATTAGGGATGATTGAGCAATACAAACAGGCTTTGTTGAATGAAGGAAAGAGTCGGTTGACGGTTTTAGCCTATGAAACGGATATCAAGCAGTTTCAAGATTGGCTTCAGGGCACACTTGGTTTTGAGAGTGACACAATTACTGAGACGGATGTGCGTGAATACCGCCAATACTTGAATCTCCAGAAAAAACTAAAGCCGACGAGTATCAATCGAAAGCTGAAGAGCGTGGTGGCGTACCAAAGATATTTGGTGCGGGAAGGAATTTGCAAAGAGGAAATCCAGTTACAGAAGGTGTTGTTGAAACATACCATTGATTTGGATCGGGAGATCAAAGTCGTAGATAAACAGGACATGTATCGATTGAAACGTACCATCGAATCGGAGAACAACAAGCGAGATATTGCAATTTATTATTTGTTGTTCGGGACGGGGATACGGTGCTCGGAGCTTGTGGCTATTGAAACAGACGATGTCCACCTCACATGGAGGAATGGCAAAAACAATTACAGCTATGTGCTGATTCGAAGTGGAAAAGGGAATAAGTCACGAAAAGTCAATTTGAACGCCGCCGCTGTAACTGCAATCAAAGAATATTTGGATGTTCGCCCCGCCACGGGATCGAAAAAACTGCTAATCGGACAGAGAGGCCCATTAACAAGGTTGGCAATCAACAAGATTTTAGACAAGTACAGCAGGAAGGCACAATTGGAGGAAAGGGTGAATCCTCATTCCGCCCGACATACGTTTTGCTCGCAATTAATCAAGAGCGGCGTTGATCCTAAGACGGTCGCCCTTTTATCCGGACATAGCTCCATTGACATTGTGTATCGATTTTATGTGAGTAGTAATGCTGAAGACAAACAGCGGGCAGTAGACAGACTACAAATCTGAATAAAGAGAGGACACAGAGAGTTGGAAAAAGATATCGCATTTTTGATTGTCAAACGGTTAATCGACGATATGCTTGGACGCTATCAAATTGATGCAGTCATCGTCAAAGCCCGCGACAGAGAAGATGTGAATATAAAGGTCGGTATGTACGAAAAGTGGCGAGAACTTGTATCCATCGAACTTCATAAGAACGGTTTGATTCCAGAACCTTATGTTGCAAAAAGTAAGGAGGAGCTGGAGAGAATGGATCTCCAGGATATTCTGGAGCTTCGTGATTCCTATATTAAGTTGCATGGGGAAGAGTAACCCTTTTTCAAGGTGTATACAGTACGACGTTTGGTAAGGGAGGTTAAAAGGTATGTCCAGGTATAATTACGATTATTCTGATCAAAAAATATTACGCTATATAAAGGAAGGAAGAGGTCAAGGACGTGGAGCAGAATACGAACCTTGGCTAAATGTACATAGCATCGCCAGCCGGGGGCGTGTTTCCAGAGTTTGCGGGTGGAGAACAGGGAGAGTCCATCATTTACTTACTGATAACGAGGTCCGTTATTTTTACCTTTGTGAATGGGCCGACATCGTGATCGATATTCGCGAACATTATCCGTTGCTTGAACTTTGTGAGATGACAGAAATCTTAGATGATGATCTGGTTAAAAGGGTGATTGATCGTAGGACGGGAACCCCACATATTCTTACCAGTACATTTTTAGTAACGATTAAAAATGAGCGGGGGCAAGAGAGGCACTTCGCTCGAAATATCAAAGAAACCAGAGAACTTGAAAAACCAGGGATAATTGAGCGTTATGAAATCATTCGACGCTACTGGAATAAAAAAGGGATTCCATGGGCTTTGGTTACTCCGTCCGAGATTAATGCGATACGTGCCAAAAATATCGAATGGCTACATACTGCTCGCCGACTTAGCGATTGGGGATATTCAGAAAAGCAGGTGGAAGGTGAACTTCATCTTTTAATGGACATGCTGAGCGTCGGAAAAGAGACAATACGGAATGTTATCGAGCGATTCGAAAACGACATTCAAGGGGAAAAAGGGAAGGGGCTACTTTTATTCAAGCATCTTATTGCAACGAAAAGAATTCTGATCGACATGGATAAGCCAGTTGATTTGACTCAGACTACTGATTTGATAAAAGTTTGTAGTGCGGCTAAAGGAAGAGGTCATCAGAATTATGTTGTTGGCGGTTAATGTGTTGCTCCAGTATGGGGAGGATCAGACACAAGTCGAACGGATATTATGGATGGATGCAGAGCGAAATCACTGCTACGTCATGAATATCTTTTCAGAACGCTACCCCGAACTGAAATCACTTATCGAAATTTTGCAAGGGATACGGGCTGGAATGATCCATATCGTTGATCAAAGTCAGTGGTTTTCTCCGGTCTGCGATGACTTGCTGTCCGAAAAAGCAAGAGAGCATATGGAAGTGGCATGGAGTATTATTGAAAAAATTGCCGCAAGTCAATATGAACCGGCAATATTTGAACCCCACATGCGAACGAAATTGATTCAGAAAGCATCAGCTTCTTTTGGCGTAAGTGAAAAAACAATCGGCAGATACTTGAGAACGTACTGGCGGAAAGGAAAGACAAAGTATGCTCTCGCTCCTTCATTTGAAAAAAGAGGGGGAAGGGGAAAGGCTAAAGCTTCGGGTCAAGCAAAACGCGGAAGACCGCGACGCTACAGTCCAGGTGAAGGAATCAATATTACCGAGGAAGTTGAACAGATTTTTCGTGTAGCACTCAAAAAATATTATTACACTTCCAAAAAGGCACCGCTAAAGTTTGCCTATCAAAAAATGGTACAAGAATTCTATAGTCAGGATTGCAAAATTGAGAACGGCGTAAAGATCCCCATTATTCAGGATCCAAGTTCCATTCCTACCTATACGCAATTCAAATACTTTTTTAGAAAAGAGAACAACATCAAACGGGAAGTCTCGACCAGACAAAGCTCAAAAAAGTACGAGTTGCTCCATCGTCCAGTGCTGGGGAGTGCAACTGCGGAGACAATTGGGCCAGGTTCTCGATTTTTGCTCGACGGGACCAGTTTCGATATATATTTAGTTTCGCGTATGAATCGAAATTGGATCATTGGCCGCCCATGCCTCTACTACGTTCAGGATGTGTTTAGCCGCATGATCACCGGCATATATGTCGGTCTTGAATCAAGCTGGCTTTCAGCGGCGATGGCGATTGCAAATTGTTGCGAAGATAAGGTTTCTTTCTGCGAACAGTACGGGATTTCGATACAGCCTGAAGAATGGGAAGCACGACATCTACCTGAAACGATCCTCGGAGATCGGGGAGAACTTTTCAGCAAAGAAGTGGAAACGCTCATTAAAAATCTGCATGTCAAAATCGAGAATACCTCCAGTTACCGTGGAGATTTAAAATCCATTGTTGAACGACATTTTCGGACGACGAATGACAGGGTTAAAATGATGCTCCCAGGTGTCATCAATCCGGATTTCCGTCAGAGAGGACCAAACAGCCGAGATTACCGCTTGGATGCGAAATTGGATTTGTACCAGTTCACGCAAATCATCATCCGATGTGTACTTCACCACAACAATCATTTTCTTCCGAATTACCCCCGCGAGGAAATGATGATCGCCGATGATGTCGAAAGTATCCCTTCGAAAATATGGCGGTGGGGTGTGCAGTACCGATCCGGCAAGCTGAGGGATATTCCAAAGGACGTTGTTTTGTTAAACCTACTTCCGACAAGTGAAGCTCTTGTCACTTATCAGGGTATCGGATTTAAGGGGCTATTTTACAGCAGTCATACAGCTCTCAAAGAACGCTGGATGGAGAAAGCCCGAAACGGAACATGGAAGGTATCCGTTAGCTACGACCCACGAAATCTTGGAACCATATATCTTCGGGGGATTGGGGAAAAGGTCTATGAGCCATGCTTCCTTTTAAACCAGTACAATCAATTCAACAATCGAACTCAGGAAGAGATTGAATACCTGCAAGCCATGGAAAATATGCAGAAGGCGATACATGCGGAAAAGGAACTACAGCCACAAATTGATTTGATCACCCATATTGAAGCGATTGTGAGGGAAGCAGAGCGGCAGACGAAAGAACAGCAAAAGTCAGGTTCGAAAGCGGAAAAACTTCGCGGGATTCGGGAGCATCGCAATCTTGAAAAGAAAATGAACAGGGATAATGAAGCATTTTCAATACAGTCTCACAATAAGGGAGAGGACTTTGTTACTTCGCTTCATTCATCGATTCCCGCAACTGGAGATTATTTTAACGATTTTGACCTGCTGAAAAATATGCAAAAGGGGCGACAATTCATTGGACGAGTGGATTCAGATTCCTGATGGAGTATTAGCACAGGTTGCTTCATATACCGGACAAGTCGTCAGTCATTACAAAAACAATCCATTAATTGAAGCTCTTCCTAATATTAAATCGAAGGAAGATGTCATACAGTTATTAGCCAGTTACCCATCCTTTGACGCTGAAGAACGGTTAGCAGATAGTCACTATCGCTTTCACATGATTCAACAGTTGTTAAGTTACTTTCAGCCTTTGCCTATTACCATCGATTTAGAAGCAAGGATTTCTCGATTAATCCGACAGGGATATGTCAACCGGAACCCCCTCACACCGCAATATGCAAGCAATTTTGTCCGGGGATATCGTGACATTCAAAATGGTCAAATCTCGCAAACAAATCACAACTCTGTTTCGGCCTTAACCATTATTGGCGTTAGCGGCATCGGGAAGAGCACGGCACTCAATCGTATTTTGCAGACGATGCCTCAAATTATCAGTCATTGCGACTACAGGGACAAGCAGCTCAGTATGTATCAAATTACGTATCTGAAACTCGAATGCCCGCCGGACGGTTCGATTAGAGGCTTAATAAACAACTTTTTTACCGAAATTGATAGAATAGTTGGAACCAATCATTTGAATCGGTTCGGCAGAAACGGCAAATTATCTGCCGCCTCCTTGATCCCGATTGTGGCTCAAATAGCTCGAAGCTTTAATTTGGGCATTCTTGTGGTCGATGAGATACAAAACTTATCGCTTGCGAGAAGTGGTGGAGCTGAACAAATGCTCTCCTTCTTTGTGACTCTTTCCAATTCCATTGGGCTACCAACTATATTGATTGGAACCCCCAGGGCAATGTCGCTTTTTTCCGAATTCAGGATTGCAAGACGTGGAAGTTCCCAGGGAGACATGGTTTGGGAACCGATGCGAAAGGACGAGCAAAGTTGGCGACTGTTTATCGAAGGGTTATGGGACTACCAATGGATACGAAACCCTACACCATTAACTCCTGAATTGAACAATGCGATTCACGAAGCAAGTTGCGGGATTACCGACATTGCAATAAAAACGTTTATCATGTCTCAGATCAAAGCAATCACCTCGGGAACAGAGAAGTTGTCCCTGCAACTAATCAAGGGTGTTGCCAAAGATAACCTGAAGTTAGTACAACCGATGTTGGACGCGTTGCGTTCAGGAAATGCCGTTCAAATTGCCAAATATGCTGACATACAGCCTATCCAAATTGAAGGATTTGTAGCGGCGGAGCAATCCAAACTGGATGTAGGGAACATAATAAAAACTTTTCAAAAGGCACATCAGGACCAAAAGCTAAATATCGAACGTTTAGAGCAGGACGCAATCGTTCGACTGACGCTTCTGGGTATTGAGGAGAAGGAAGCTAAACGACAAGTCAATGAGGTTCTTATTAAGCAGCCGGAATTGCAGAACGTGAGGGAAATCGTACAGGCAGCTTATAAAATTTATCTCGGTGTATTGAAGCCGGAACTGGTTCGAGCCGAGAAGATTCAGACAAAAGATGAACTTGATCTGAGGACAATCGTAAAAGTGGGTAAAGATAAGGGGAAATCGGCGTACCAGTCCTTAAAGGATGCTGGAATTATTACATCTGATTTTGTTTTGAACTGAGGCTGTGAGTGGAGTGATGTTCATGATGATTAATTTCCCCACCCCTTATGATGACGAAATTTTGTATAGCCTAATAGCCAGGGTTGGGTTTAGAAGCGGAAATACAAGCCATAGAGCGGTGTTAGATGATGTATTTGGCTCTGATAATTTCACTGCATGTTTGGAATTACAACCAGGTGTAAGTCGCATCATTTCAAACTTGCCTGTTGGATCAACGATCACAGGGGAACAATTGATCTATCAAAATACGATGTATTTGTTCTACACGGCTTTTCGTAATGCGGAACAAGCACAATCGATTTTTAATGAGATGCTTGGTGAGCATGGGAGAGACATTCATAATGCAATCGGACTGATGTCGTCATCAGTGAGGCCATACGATTATTTTCAATATTGTAATTTGTGCAATAATCAAGATCTGAGAATACATGGCGAGTTATATTGGCGACGGCTTCACCAAATACCAGGTGTCCGAATATGCGTTAAACACGGAGTTTGGCTTTGCAAAAGTCATGTTCCAATCAGAGGAGCGACAAAATATGTTTTTACTGCACCTACGCAGGATAACTGTCCTGACAATGAAGTTCGCGAAGTAACAGATATAAAATTGTTAGAGCAATACGGTTGTATCGTAAACGATATTGAACGATTGCTTAATCACAAATTTCCCAATCATCAGATGGATCGGTTATATTGCTGTTACAAAAATCGCTTAATTCGGAAGGGTTATGTCTCTGAAAAGAGGAGAGTCGATCACAAAAGACTGCAAAGAGATTTTATCGATTTTTACGGTGAGGAACTGCTGAATCTCCTCCAGTCTGCCGTTAATGGCGAGTACAATTGGCTTAAACTAATCGTTCAGAAGCATAGAAAAGGCTTCCATCCTATTCGCCATCTTCTCATCATGCACTTCCTCGGGTTATCGCTTGATGACGTTTTTTATGCTGTAGAATCGCAACTGATTGTTGAACCCGGAACCAAAACGAATCGACCCAAGAGAAGAATAATGAAGAAGACGATGACCGAAGAATATAGGGAGCAAGCCAGAAACGAGCGGCGTGAAGCCTGGCTACAAATGCGAAATCAATATCCGAACTTAGGACGATTGGAATTGAGAAAACTCAACTCCAAGGTTTACTCATGGCTTTATCTATATGACCGGGAATTCCTCATGAGCAATATGCCAGAAATGTTGCCGCCGAAGGCAGGCTCGCTACGTTATGATTGGGAGGCAAGGGATCAGGAGATACTCCAACAAGTCACTGAGATTGTCCAACAATTGATGAATGAAGAGGGAAGGCCGAAACGTATAACGCTTAAAAGAATCCAAGAGATCATGGGGAAACAATGCTTAATGTCTAAGCACTTAAAGAAGATGCCGCTAACCAAAGAGTTTCTTGAAAAGGTTGTGGAGGATTCAGGAACGTTCAGGAAACGCAGGATTCAGTGGGCAATTGAGGAATTGAAAAGGAACAGCGAGCCACTTTTGTTGAACAGGATTAAAATGAAAGCAGGGGTCAACAAGGTAGAAGAACTATTAATCGATTATCCGATGTTCCTTTAATTTTAAGCGAGGTCATCCGTTGTGGACAAAAACAAGAACATGAAAGGGTATTCTGATCAAGAACACAAGCAAACATCTCAATAATAATGAAGGGGTTCGCGTAAAGCGACTCTTTTTTTTGTACTACTTTACTACTTTTAATTTCTTTATATCTCTACTACCAAGAACCTTATGAATTACTGCTTGAGGGTTTGACATTGTACGGCGATGAGGCAAAACACTGGACAAAAACCGATTAAAATAGTAAAATGATATACATAATAAGGAAGGAGTGGTATCCTTGGCGACGGTTACTCTGCATGGTTTTGAGGATAAGAGAAAGCTGGTTGAATGTCTTACAATAGGAACCACGATAAACGCTGAGAAAAAGAACGCGGATAACGGTATAACCAAAAATAAATATAGGAATTCCAATTCGGACGAAGTGAATCAGGTTGTCTATGATACCTTTAAAGATAAGTTTATCATCGACACTTATAAAGAGAACGGGTATGAACATATTCGCCTGTATTCAAAAACGGATAAGTATTTGTATGTACTGCTAAGGGAGACAACGTTCCAGGAACAAATTGAACAAAAAGATGACGCAAACGGTTCCGTTCATTATTTATATGCGTATGCCTATAAGAACAAGTGGTTAGCCCAGGAGTCTCCTCCGCTGACAGGACAATTAGTTTTCATGGATGAAGGTCTTGGGTCTTATAAAGAACTTCTAATTCAACAAAAAGTTAATGAGGTCATGAAAGACATGGATGTTGAGGTTGTTCAGCTCCTCACCTACGATGTGATTCATGGCAAGGTCGTATCAGTCAAGGCAAGGGTGCTTCATCCCGAAATATCTTCAACACCTCTTTTCGAAGAAGATCTTAGTGAATATATCGTCTCTTATAACAATGAAGATGAATCCGTTGGGTTCATTGTTGAGCCGACGTATCAGGAGCTTTCGGAAGAAAAGCAAAAACAGGAGATCGGTGATTTGCTCAAGTTTAAATCCAAACAAAAAGAGCAAGATGATGAGTAGAGTAATGAATATTTATTAAAGAAGGGGTTAGAGATGGCTGTCGTAAATACCTTTAACAAGGACAGATTAAAATCAGCAAGAGTATTCTCAGGGTTTACGATATCCGAGCTGGCGGAGCAATCAGGCGTTTCCAAACAGGCAATTTCACAATTTGAGAACGGCAAAAATAAACCGACCTTGGAAACGCTAATGAAGTTAATGTACGTTCTTAAATTTCCAAGGGAATATTTTTATGAGGCGGATGCACTCGAAGATATTCAGGTTGGAAACACATTCTTTCGATCATTGGTATCCACGTCCAAAAAGGAACGTTTGTCGCAAATTGAAAAAACACGATACTTCTCCAAGATATGCGATTTCCTTGAGCGATATATTGATTTCCCGCCAATAAATTTACCAAACGTCAGGGATTTGATTGACCTGCCGGAAGAAAAAGCCGATAATCCAAACTTGTTGGAACGTGAAGACATTGAAGAAATCGCTTTATCGTTAAGAAACTATTGGGGAATTGGCGAAGAGCCAATTTCCAATATCGTCTTTTTGTTAGAGAAAAACGGATTCATAATGACTTCTTTGGCTACTGACACTTATAAAATTGACGCTTTTAGCCAGCGGCAAATGATCAATAATCGAGAAAGATATGTGATTATTCTCGGTGATGGAAAGCAATCAGCATGTAGAAGACAGTTTGATACAGCTCATGAATTAGGACATATGCTACTTCATAACTGGAACACGGACTATAACGATATTTATCTTGAAGAGCACCGCCTCATCGAGCAACAAGCCGATTCATTTGCCGGTGCTTTTCTGTTGCCGAGGAATTCGTTTTTAAAGGACCTCCACTACCCGAATAATCTTAGCTTCTATATTGAACTCAAGAAAAAGTGGAAGGTATCTATACAAGCCATGATCGTCAGGGCGTTTCATTTAGGGGCAATTAACTATAATCAATACACTTATCTGATGAAACAAATGAACCAAAAAAATATGCGGAAGAAAGAGCCTTTGGACGATATCCTAAGTGTTCCTCAGCCCATGATCATAAGAAAAGCGGTAGAGATGCTCGTGGAAGCCAAAGTTTTAAAGCCGAAGGATATCATTGAAGCCGGTGGGTTAAATCTCACACAGGATATTGTCGAATATCTCCTCAACCTCGAAAAAGGCACGTTAAGTGAGGATAAGAAGGATAAAGTGGAGGTTCTTTTGCAATTTAAGAAATCAGATTAGTTTCTGCCGATCATGATTGATCGGCAGTTTTCAAAAGAGTATTTGGCAGAAGCTGATTCAGTTCAGTTTTGGTATTTCCTTTAGAAAGGTGATTCGGCAACTTGTTAGGGGAACGCATAACCTTTCAATTTACGAATGATTACATTTATTCTGAAAACATACCTTTTCGGAATACTTTTACGTGCCTTATACCTATAAAGTGCAGGACAATATTACCATTTGTCGAATCAATAAGAATAAAAGAGTTTTTTTGTATCTCTTGGTATCTTGGATTAATTTCAAACAAGGTTTTCTATCGTTGAACTCAAACAACTCTTTTAAAAAGCAGGGGTGGAAATTTTATGTGGGCAGATAACGCTTCTAAGATAGATATGCTTTCTTTCGAACCATACGCTGAATTATTGCACGAAATGGCATTAAGTGAACGGATAAATCCGTTAACAATCGGGCTTTTCGGTAATTGGGGAAGCGGGAAGTCTACAGTTCTTAACTTAATTGATAAAAGGATTTCGGCAGAAACGGACAAAAAGGTTGCATCCATCTTTGTGAATGCATGGATGTTTGAAGGATACGATGATGCAAAAACTGCATTAATGGAAGTGGTATTGAGGGCCCTGGAAGACAATAAAGGTATCAAGGAAAAAGTCGGAGGAGCACTTAAAAAGTTAAAAGATAGAGTGGATTGGTTTAGATTAGGGGGATATGCTTTAAAAAAGGGAACTCCGTTACTTTTAAGTGCGGCATTCGGGAATCCTATACCAATTTTGTTGGAAGGTTTAAAAACGATGGTTCCCAAAGACCAGAGTCAGGCAGAAGAGAAGATTACTCAATTAATTGAAATGAAAGAATTCCTTAAAGATCTTCCCGAAGATAACGTTGTTCAGAATATTAGAAAATTTCGTGAAGAATTTGAACAGATGATGGATGACTCAGGATTAGATAATTTAGTCATCATTATTGATGATTTGGACAGGTGTAGCCCAGATCGCATAATTGAAACAATGGAGGCAATAAAGTTATTTTTGTCGGTGAAAAAGACAACTTTTATAATTGCAATTGATGAAGATGTTGTGAGTTATGCAGTACAACGAAAGTACCCTAAGATAGATGATGCCTCGCTTGATATTTCAAAGGATTACATAGAAAAAATTGTTCAAATGCCTATTAAGATACCTGAGCTATCAGATATTGAAGTGAAAAATTACCTACTGCTCTTAGTTTGTGAAATGTTTTTGGATGAAACCCACTTAGATAGGTTGCTATCTGGATTAAAGGAAAGGAAAGTGTTTGTAAAAGGAGAGATTATAAGTCAGGAAGAAATTCGCTCCATATTAGAACATGGAGGCGTTGCTTTAGATGGAGTTTTTAAACCAGATCACAATAAAGAAGATTTTGAAATACAGTTGGATGCGTTTGGAAGAGTAGCAGATGTTATTTCGACTACATTGAAAGGTAACCCGCGTCAAGCAAAAAGATTCATAAATACCTTCTATGTAAGAAAGAAATTATCAGAGATACAAAATCTTGAACTTGATTTGGGGATACTTGCTAAGTTAATGGTTCTGGAATACACCAATCTTGATCTCTTCAGAGAGATATATTCGTGGCATATAGCAAATGAGGGATTTGCCAGAGAACTTGCACCGTTAGAAAAGTTTTCTCTTGATGAAGAAGCACAAAATATTGAAGAAATGAAACAGCTTTATAGCAATGCATGGTTTAAACCGATCGTTCAACATTGGCTAAGGGTTGAACCGACTCAATTATCAGAAGTGGATTTAAGACAATATTTCTATTTAGCAAAGGATTCAATTAAAGAGAAAAATATCTCAATGTTGAATTTGACGGCTGAAGAAAGAAAATGGGTCAATGATATATGTGTTGATGGTCTTCAGGAATCGTTGAGACAACAAAAAATAGAGGAGTTCAATAAAGCAGACGTTGATCATTCAAAAATAATAAAAGGGATTATTGCGAAGTATCAAACAAATAAGGAATTTATTCTAAAGATATTAGTAAGGATTTATGTACTGTTTCCTATTTATAGAGAAGAGTTGGTGAAAGAATTCAAGAAGTTGAGGAAAGTAGATATGTCCCCAGCAAACGTGATGTTATTCAATCTGGTCAAACAAGTGAACAATCAACATTACGCTGGATTGAAAAAATATTTTATTGAAGAGGGAATAGTAGAGGTAGAGCTTTGGGACAGTGTGGCAAATAGAAGAAAATAAAACGGAGGGAAAGAATGGGGACCTCAAAAGGTTATTTACCACCAACTGGGCATTTATGGAGTGAAGCAAAAAGAGCGGTTTCCAGTATGAATAGAAATAGCTATAGTAGCAGTTCTGTCGGTAAAGCTATTTCGAGCTTTTCCAAGGCGAATAGCGGAACCAGAAATCAAGGGAATTCGGCAATAGGAGCTTCTGGGGCTAAAGCTTTGTATTTTGCCGACCTTGTTAGGAGCATAGGATTAGACAACGCTCTTAATCAGGTGGGTTTAGCACATTTGGCAGGTCAAGACCCTCAAACACTGTTTGAGGGGTTAGTGAATTACTTTTCAGAAGGGACAAATTCTCTTCAACAATCGATTGCTGATCAGGCCATGCAAGAATACATGGAAGAAATGATGGGAAGTGTACGAAGTAAAGATGAGCTTGAAGAGGCCTTTTCGAAAATGGAGTCCGAAGTGTTTATACAAGATTATTTAACAAAGTATGTTCAGGTATCCTTCTTTACTAATTTTGCTGAAAAAATCAATGCACTTTGTAAAGATGTTGGACAAGCGATGAAAATGCAGGAGAGAATTAAGGAGTTTATCAGGCTTGAAATTGCAGATAATTACAATCGTGATGGTTTGAAGAGTATGGATTGGAGAGGGAGAGAAGGAAGAGAGTATATTGAAAAAAAGTGTGAAGAAGTATGGGGGATTTTTGAGCGGTGGGGTGATTCTGAATGAGCAATATATGGATTGTGAAGAATGAACAGCAAGTAGAAGCCGAGGGATTAACATTTAATTTATCACCTAAAAATAATAAATCCAACATTAAGACGGACATAGAGAACTTGTGGCGAATGTTTAGTGCCGAGAACGTATCTCCAATTATCGAAGATTTTTTAATTATTGGAATGGCGGTCTTCACAGCAGACAAGAAAATATCCAGAAAGTTCTCAAATGATGGATGGAGCAGGGAATTAAACGTACATATTCCCGTATTAGAATTTCAGAAATGGTTATCCGTCAAAACTAAGTTGGAAAAAACACTTTCTTTTTTAAGCGGAGATTATTGGAACATATCTTTCTATGCTACCGAAGAAAGGTTCAGAGGCGTTAAGATTAATAAAGAATATAGTGTTAAAAATCGAGACTCCTTTGATTGTGTTTCTCTATTTTCAGGGGGATTGGATTCGTTCTGCGGTGCATTGAGACTCATGAATGAAAAGATGAATCCCTTATTTCTGGGCTTTAAGGAGTATCCATTGCTTATCAAAAGACAGCAGGATCTTTTCAAATCAATACAAGAAGCCTATGATCAGCAAAGCTCAGACTTTGTTCAATTCAGTGTTACGCCAGGAAAGCCTATCAATATAAATGAAAGCGTAGTTGGTGAAAGCACAAGCAGAAGTAGATCATTTTTATTCATTACAGGTGCAGTCGCGGTTGCCTCAGTAATTGGAGTTAATACTCCTGTGTTTATACCTGAGAATGGATTTATTGGAATCAATGTTCCTTTAACACAAAGTAGAAGTGGAAGTTGTAGTACCCGAACAACGCACCCGTATTTTCTAAAATTATTAAATGAGGTTCTTGATGAAATAGGGATTACTCATCAAGTGAAGAATTTCTATTCTGCAATGACAAAAGGAGAAATTGTCGCAGAACACAAAAATAATGTTGTATTTCGAAAGGAATTTAAAGAAACCTTATCTTGTTCTCATCCATGCCAGGGCAGATATGATGGAATTAGTCCACCTGTAAATTGTGGTTACTGCTATCCTTGCCTCATACGTAGAGCTTCATTAATCGTCAATAATTTTTTTGATGATCAATATAATCCCAATTATGAGTTAAATCGAAGTTTTATCGAGGAAAATAATAATCTTGATGGGAAGGCAAGTGACCTCAAAGCTGTTTTGTTTACCATAAAAAGATACGTGGAAAAAAGATATGATCAATCGTTTATTAGAAGATTGCTTCGTATACAAGGTCCTTTAACGAATGAGGAGTTAGACTCCTACGAGAGAGTTTACAGAGAATCTCTAAAAGAGATTTTGCGAATGATTGATTATGAAGAAAAAACTAACGGCGGTGGATTAAAGAATTATATGGAACTGAAGGAAACCTATGAGGAACTTTGTTGATTTTCATGTTCATATTGATTATTACTCAAACTATAAAACAATTTTTAATTTCTATAACAATCACAAGATCTACACTCTATTTGTGACGAATTTTCCAGAAGTATTTAAAAAAGCTAAAGATACATTCCCAGAATCAAAGTACGTCAAAATAGCATTAGGTTATCATCCAGAAATGATAAACATACGACCATTCAAACAAAAGTCTTTTGATGAATACCTTAATGAAACTAAATTTGTAGGTGAAGTCGGGCTGGACTTCTCCAAAGATCATATTAAGAATCGGGATGAGCAAATCAGAATTTTTCGCCACATTTGTCGTAAAACCGCTGATGGGAATAAAATAATGTCTGTTCATTCACGTAATGCAGAATTGGACGTATTGGCAAATTTAAAGGAGTTTGGAGTCAAGCATGCCGTCTTCCATTGGTACACAGGGAGCATAAAGAATCTACAAGATGTTATTGAATCAAATTATTATTTATCTCTAAATCCATCAATGCTGAGTACAAAAAAAGGAAGGGAAATAATTCAAAGTATACCTTTGCGGCACATCTTGATCGAAACAGATGGACCGTATAGTAAATATAATAATCGCCAGACTGTGCCAGACGACATTCCTTCAATTTATTGTGAATTTGAACACGTCTTAGGGATTGAAAATTTGCGGGAGATTGTTTTTGAAAATCTGAACAGATTGCTTGTGGCTCAACAACGGAGTCTTTAGGCTCTTAAATCTGAAGATCTTCGCAAAATGGAAAATTTCTTGGTTTTGGGCAGAACCATATACCAACCTGCTAAAGTGTTTTGCAGCCCGGTTCATCAATAAAGACGCATCCTCACTATTTGTGCGATGCTTAAGAGAGTCGGAGCGATTCCTCCGTAAAATGGCGTACAGCCATTAAAAGCACAAGGCTTGTAACGTTGTATATTCGACAATGAATTGAAAAACCCTTTTGGTTCCGGCTCGTCCGGGTTAGGGAAATATATATTTTCCGTATTATCCCTACCTTTTCAACAAATAAAAATTCGTGTCCACGACCCCAAATAACTGTCCAGGAATAAAAATAACTGTCCTCAAACTCACCTAAGACTGGAAACTGATCGATTCTTTTCTCGATCAAACTCCAGTCTTTTTCTTATGCCGCGGCGGAAACAATGCAGGAAAAAGCAGGGATCTCCTCGAATACCTTTCTCAAGCATATTTCAGCTAAAACTCAAGCGTGGCAAGGGTTTGAAGGACAGATAGGGATAAGGGATTCAGGGTAGCAGGGAAGGAAAACTCCTATTCCTGCTACCCTAATCCCTCACCCCTAATCCCTGCTCGTCACCCTTTAATTTTTATCTCGTTTCGTTCACAATTGAACCAGATAATCCCATTTTATTAGCCCGTTTTTTTGCTCCGATTGCCGTTTAATTTTTATCTCGATTTTGACTCGAAAATGCCTCTCATGCCTTGTGGGGCAAGGGGGTGAGGGGATTGGGGGGAAATGGTAGGGGGAAGACGGGAATTTTTATTTTCTTACAGAGTAATAGGATTTTGGGGATAGGGAGATAGGGTTTAAGAATCCAAGAGAATTGGAGACAATTCGATGAAGAATGATTACTTTGAAGTGAGCATTTCATTGCATTATGAGGATTTAACCTGGATTGCGAAGCCATTCAAATACTATTTTGATCCTTTGAATACATACTCTGTTTCAGTTGAGCTTGAACAATTTCCAACTCAGATCATCGAACGCATAAAGATTGAATTGAAGAATGAAATGATGAATGGTCGAGAAATATACAAATTCCTAAATGAAATTAAAAAGAAACTGGTGCAGTCAAATGTAGAAGGTGTTGTTCATATACACTTTAAAGCGGTATTTATTAACGGACCCATATATTAATTTAGTTTTTAAAAACTGTCGAGAATTTATGTAGAGCATGTAGGAGAGTATCCCGCGAATAAACTCATATAGGAGCAAAATAAAGTCGTATTTAAGCCGAGTAGAACCAGGGTTTTGTCCTGATGTTTGCTCGGCTTTTTGTATGTTACCGATCTGCCGCTTGTAAGAAAATGGAGGGCTCTTCTCGAATGTTATATCTAATGGATTAGTCGCATTAAGTTTAGGTGTGGAAAGGGTTTGGAGGTTCTCGTGGGAACAGGGATAAGGGTCTTTCTCAAGCTTTGAATCCGGCTTAAACCCATACAAAACGTCCCGTTATCCATATTAAAGCAGGTTTAGGTCAGGAAATGTCGAATTAGTAGGTACTTCCCACAAAAGCAAATCCCTCAACCGATGAGGAAATCGTCAGGATGGATTTATGGCTTACGGAGAAGAAGCAAAGATCGGACAGTGGTCGCTGGATAAACTGGCCTTCCTTGAACGTTACCTTCCCGCATATTTGAGAGCAACGAAATCCGCACTACATAAATACTATATCGACGGTTTCGCAGGACGTGGAGAATGGGTCAATAAGCGAACAGGTCAAAAAGTTGCTGGATCCGCCGCTATTGCTCTACAATATGCCCAACAGTTCACGCACTTATTTTTCGTTGAGTTTGATGAAGAACGTGCTGAACACCTCCGCGAATTAATTCGGATTCATAATGCAAGTCATAAGGCAACTGTTTTTGTCGGAGATTGCAATTTGCTTTTAAGTGAAGTCGTTAAAAGGATTCACCCTTCAGCTCCAAGTTTTGTTTTTCTCGATCCATCATCGGATCAACTCCAGTGGAAGACAATTGAAATGTTATCTAACTGGAAAACAGAACTTTTCATCTTGTTTCCCCTAAATATGACACTTATCCGGTACTTGCCGAAAAACGGCAAAATAACCGAATGGGCCCGTGTACGCCTTAATAGTGTGTTCGGTACGGCCGAGTGGGAACACCTTTTTCAAAATGCACCGCGAAGCCGCCTAAAAAGCGAACTACTAACGCTTTATACAAATAGGTTAAGATCACTTGGTTATGAGTATGTAAACATTTCCGACGTCTTCAAAAGCGATTCTGGGCAGAAACTGTATTACATGATCTGGGTCGGGAAGCATCCGGTCGGCAAAAAGATTATGGATAAAGTATTTGAAAGACAGTCTGATCAACTTACGCTGTTTTAACAATGATTTTTTAGTGGGGGGATTATCCTTGGCGACAACTTCTTCAATTGAATGGACAGAAGCAACCTGGAACCCCGTAACAGGATGCACTAAAATATCCGAGGGTTGCCGTAACTGCTACGCCGCAACCATGGCTAAACGCCTTCACGCCATGCGGAACCCACGTTATATCAATGGATTTAACGTAACGTTGCATGAAGATCTGCTCCAACTGCCCCTTAAATGGAAGCGTCCTCGGCGTATTTTTGTTAATTCAATGTCGGATCTCTTTCATAAAGACGTTCCGTTTGAATTTATCCAGTCTGTTTTTAAAACGATGGAGATGGCACACTGGCATACTTTTCAGATATTGACCAAAAGGTCTGATCGGCTCCTTGAATTATCCCGTTCCTTACCTTGGCCGCAAAACATATGGCAGGGTGTAAGCGTTGAAGATAGTCACGTGATAAACAGAATTAATGATTTACGCCAAGTACCAGCACATGTGCGTTTTTTATCTATAGAGCCTCTTATCGGACCTTTAAATAATTTAGATTTGGATGGTATACATTGGGTCATTGTCGGCGGCGAAAGTGGACATGGAGCACGCCCAATGCGGGAAGAATGGGTCACAGGAATTCGGGATCAGTGTTTACAACAGCATGTAGCCTTCTTTTTTAAACAGTGGGGTGGAGTTCAAAAACACCGGACTGGACGTGTTTTAGACGGCAGGACCTGGGACGAGTTTCCACAGATTTAACCCTACATACGTAAAAACCAGGAGGTGATTTCATGTTAACGATTGAAGATTACATCGCCAAAAGAAAAAAAGAAGACCGGTTGAATGAATATAACTTGAATGACCGGATGGAGAACATAAAGACGTGCATTAACTATGTATTTGAGTATTATAATCAATATTTGGACATTACCCAAATGGATGAACAGACTGTACTGAATAATGAGCGGCTTGAAAAATACAGGAATAATATTTCTCACTACGATTCGGAAATTCAGGAATGGCTTGTCGATATTTATGATGAACACAATAAAAAACTGGATCGTTCGATTATCAACCTACTTAAAAAGGACGAGCTTTTCCTTCTTTACAGTTCAGATAGTGAATTTAGGAGTTAGTCCTATGATTGTTATGCACAGCTCAATAAAAAGCATCCGTTTTTGAAAGATCAAACAGAAATTCTGTATTTGTTCATCAAGGACTATCATCAAATTCAAAGCCGACCAAGTGAAGGTATGAATAAAATACTAATCATCGATGAAATAGTCGAGTGGATTGACAAAACGTGGCATAAGTATAAGGTTGATATCCTTGCATTTTGTAGTGATTGGGTAAATCGCTTTTTTGACAATGAAGATCATTGGCCGGCAAGCCACAGAAAGAAAAGTAATAGCCGTTGGCGTAAATACGAATATGATTATAAGCAGAAAAGCAACTTGTTTAATCTGAATTCGCTCTACACGAGAATATCGGGTAAACCCTTTATAAAGGGGAGGAAACAATATTTTGAAATCATAATGATGTATTTTGGGCTTCATCAGATAGAGGGAGATGAGGAGAATTATTGGCAAGAGTATTTAACCAAATACTCGAAGAACACGCCGTTGACAATCCTAAGTTGAAAAAAATGTTAATTGTAAGCTGGAGAATGCTGAAGGGAACATTTATAATTTTGTTATCTCCTTGCCTATGAGATAAGAAAAGCCGAGTCGATTTCAAGGATAGTCCTGAATTCACTCGGCATTTTTCTTTTCTCTCCGATTTTCTTTGCCGGTTCATATCCCGCAATCAATATCCCGAAAATCTTTTGTTAGTCCTGGATTTTTTAGAGATAATAAGCGATGAAATAGCAGGAATTTGGGGATAGGGTAATCATCAGAAGTTTCGTTTGACACCGATGGGGTTACGATTGACAAAGTTTCTCAATATTGCAAGAATGATGACAAGTGCTGACAATGGACATTGTGATGATGAATATACGTTATAGATAGATATTCAAATAAATGCTACTGTCTTTCAGGAGGGCATAATGGAGAAAGAGAATACGCAGGTTAATGAATTGGACGATTTTGATGATGATCTCGATGATGGAATTTATGCGGTTCCAAGTCCGAAATGTTTGCCGCAGTACAGTTTAAGAAGAATTGCAAAGTACAAGGAGGAAAATGGAATAAAGGGTTCGTTAAGTGAAGATGAACTCAAGCAGTTTAGGATCGAGCCGAGAGGGTTTATTTGCAGAGAAGTGAAAACGGTTGAGGAGGCTACCCATTGGTTTCCAATGTTCTGCAACTGTTGTGATGAATGTGAAGTGACACCCTATCAGCTTTATCGAATATTCCTCGACAGATATGACGACGAGTACCTAATCGTGGACGACAATAATAACTTCTCTCTCATACATCTGTGGCATAAAGGTCGGTTCGTCGTTCTCGAAGAGACAAGGAAGTAGGGGATTCCCCCATTCTTTAAAAGAAGGTGTTAACGATGGCGGCAAATGATTTTAAAGAGCAAGAGACTGTTGCTAAGAATTTGATTGCGTTCATGAGACAGAACGGCTATTCAAGATTATCGTTATCCAAACTATCAGTTATTCCTCGCACGGTCATTGATCAACTGCTTAAATAGCGGGATTACCGATGAATCAGTTTACAATTTGCAAGTTGAACGGATCAATGATTGGGGCTATGGGCTGACTAAATGTTGAGAGAAGCAATCTCTAAATGCATGTGTGGCGAGGACTCTTTTCTTTATTTCGTAAACAAGCTTGGTAGAGTGAACGATCAAATTGTGCGTGTACTTGGAGTACCTGAGTATATTTGTTCAGCATGCGGGATGCATTTTTTTAATGGGCCAGATAGTCTCCTCTAAGCACTACGGGCAAAAGAAGCGGTAGCTATGGGAGTAAAAGAGATACATTTTTGATGAGTTCGAGAAAAAAGCTGAGGATTGGGGATGTCTTATCTCAGTCAGACTACGGAGCCAGCGAAAATCGCTTGGCTCTTTCAATTTCATTGCCATAAAAAACTTTGCAAGGGGGTTATTGCTTTTTCATGCATATTTGTAGGTGAGGAAAGTTGGATGAAGTTTAACGGCCGATTGTATCCCTCCTCCATTTTCATATCAAAGCTCCGACAGCCTCGACCACAAAATCGATAGTTCCCTTCTTGATATCCGCTTAAAATGAAAGTAACAAATCAAATGTGTGGAGGAGGTGTTTGAAACATGTACGGTCATCAGTTTTATCAATACTCGATTCAAAGCAGAGCCGAATATCTGAACGATATGTTACAGACAGATCGATATGAATCACTGGAGGCGTTAGCGGCGGAAATCTTCATTGATTTCGAAGAGATGAAGGAAGAACTGCGGAAAGGCGGGTATTACTACGTTCCGGATCTGAATCGATTTGTACAAATTGAAATGGGGCAGGTGGGTTAGAGACGCCGCCTCATTTCTTTTAGTGGTAAGCTTTGATAAGCTCTGTTGTTGATTTTATTAAAGTAACGGGCAGGTTAATGGAGAAACAATTCGTTAAGAAAATACGTTAATAATGAGGAGGTGTATTAAGATGAGCGAAAGTGAAAAAAGCAATATACAGAAGGATGAGTCACCTACAGTTGTTGAGTCATTCAATAGTGCAACTGAACATTATCATAAGATTATGGGAATGCCAAAACAAAGGGTAAACCTCAATTCAATGCCAAAATGGCTAAGGCTTTTTTATTACTTTATTATTTGCGTTATTGCTGTAGGGTTGTTGTTTGTCTTATACACCACGATATTTAAGTGAATCATTAAATTAAAGGGAACGATAGTTAAGAATCAACCGCCATAATGGGCGTTTTTTTTTGTTGGTAAAAATGAAAATCATGCTTTCCGAGATTACATAATATCTATATAATGTAAAATATACAATATTATAAAAGTGTAAACTTCTTGGAGCGAAAGTGAGGGGAAGAATTTGAGGCTGAATGCGGAATTGCTTTCGCTAACAGATAGCCAGATCCACAAAGCTTTCGAAGAGCGTAATGCTCATCTGCTTGAAAAAGAAACGACTTTCGTTCTGCAAAATGTCGCTTTCAATTTGACAGAGGCTTATTCAGACATCATCCAATCGGTAAAGCCGATTCGCGTGCAGATTCGTAAAGAGCTTGATTTCATCTTTACGGAAAAGTATTTGTCATCGTTGATGAAAATGCTACTTCTATCGGAAACCATGTTTCACAAGCAGATGGATTTTGCAGAACTGAAGTTGAGTTTCGATTCATGGTTTTACGAAGTCACTGCCGAAGGTTTCTTGCTTTATGACTATCGACCAGAACATTTGCTTTCGATCACTGGTGCGGCGGAAGCACTTGGAGTGACGCGGCAGATGATCTATAAGTATATGGAGCGAGGGCTGGAAGCGGTCGGAGTAAAGGGTGGTCAAAAGATCCCTACATTTCTTATTGAAGCATGGAAGAACCCTTCAAATGCCTTCAAAATGCAGTGGATTTATCAAGTTAAGCAGGCGAGGAGCCTTACCACAGAGCAAAAACTCGAAAGGATAAACAAGCAGATTGGCGAATTCGAGAAAAAATTCGGTGGGACCTTCCACAAGTTGTATGGTCAATTAAGCGACCAGGAGATTAACGTAATGCCGGAGGCTGTTGATATTTCTGACTGGAAAAAGCTTGAGCAGGAGAAAGCACAGATCTTGGAACGGTACAGGTTTAAATTAGAAGGGCGGCATTAGCAAAGTGGAGTCATGAACTAAGCTAACACAAAACATCGTCAATGTATGCGAAGAAAGGGGATAATTGTGATTAGAGCTGAAAGGCAGACTAAATTCAAACATCTGAACAGAAAATTGATACAGAAGTTTCGAGATCAAATTAACGATAATCACCATTATGTATTGAATAAGTATCGAGATGTAGATGGAAAAAATTTATGGAATGTCATATGTTCTGCAATGGATTGGATCGAGGTAGCTGTCGATGGGATTCCTTATATTCAGCTTAAACACCAAAATCAGAATGTATCCTCTCTAAATCTAATGCAGTTAATATGTGCCATGGATCTTATCGTTGAATCAGTCCAGCAACTTTATCGGGTGTTTAATCAGGACTATCCTTATCGTAACGACAAGAGTATTTTCAAAAGCGAAAAGACGGATGACGGATATTTTAAACATATTCGGGCGATGTTTGGGGTACATCCTGTTAATCTGAAGGATGATGCTCATCAGAGATATTTTGCAAGTTGGTCAATTCCTCATTTGAAAGGTGATTTTTCTGTTTTCGTGTACAGCAATCGAACGGATAAAGAGCATGAACTCTATTCGATTACCATTTCGGATTTATTTGAGTATACCAATAAACGTTATAACCTCTTGATTGAGTTGATCAACAAGGTGCAAAATGATTATGAAGCCCATTTGGAGTCTGGGAAGAAAAGAATAATACCGGTGAGCAACTCTATAACAGATCAACTAACAATCTTGATGAAGGAGAATAATGGGAGGATTGGTCAAGGGGAGGCCTATTGGTATCAACTTGAGGAGTTGAGTCGATTATTTACTGTCGAAGACTCCATTTATCATGATGAAATTAGACTAATTATTGTGGATTATAAAAGGGATTTGAAGAAAGTGGTAGAAGAAATCCGAATCAATCTGCAAGACATGAACATTCAAGAGTTGAGTCACTATGACATCTTAGATCCCTTTGATCGTGTTCCATACAGTTATGAAAAAGGCAAACTGCTCAGTTATTTGCACAATCCCGATAGCGATTTTCCCGCAAGAAGCATAGCAGAGTACGCTCTGGAAACAATGGTTGAAAAAGGTATATTACCCGAGATGGCTTTGCATTATGATCATGCCGAATTACTACTTTTGTTGAATGCATGGCAGTGGAATCAAAATAAGCGTAAAGAATATAGCTGAGGTTATTTGGGAGGGAGGATTAAAAATGTCGGATTTTAAAGTGTACGAAAAAGAATACGAGATGGAGAGGGCGTTACATCTGGTTTATTATGAGTGGTGGGGGAGAATGCTTCGGGCAATAGAATCGCTTGATGAACAAGATGTACTCAACCTGTCCAATCCCTTTGTTATCAAATGTTTGCCTGCCTATTGCAAAGCGAAAAGAAAAGTATTGTTTGTCGGGAAAGAAACGAATGGATGGGGATCGTTTCATGAAACCCTGCAACACTTCAATAATGCGAATGAAAACCTTCACCGGGAGGAAGTCGTTCAATACCTTCAATGGATGTATGAGGATTTTCGTTTGAAAAGAAAATGGGATCATACGCCCTTTTGGAGAGGATGTAGAGAACTCTTTCAAGCTGTTGCACCAGAAGAAGGTGATGACGCATTTTTACATACTCAGCTCATTCCATTTGATTATTTGAATACTCGACTACCGTCACATCTTGAAGAATTGCTACATAGTGAGTTCAACATATTGCCGATGACCATTGAGGCAGTTCAACCAGATGTTGTTATCTTCCTAACCGGATACACGTATGATGAGCCATTAGTGAGGACTTTTCTGAATCAAAGAGTAAGGGGAAATACATTGGCCTTTCATTCAATCGATGGATGTGACGAAAATCAGCTCGTTCGGTTGTCTCATCAAGTGTTGCCTTTTCATTCGTATCGTATTTATCACCCAGGCTATTCCTTATTGCACAGGGATACTGTTTTTGAGCCGACAAAAGAGAAGCTGATTGAGTTGTTACAGATGCCTATGTGATATAGCGGCGGAAAAATTAAGGCTTGGGATTCAGCCCGTATTAGATTTGATAGATAGAAAAAATTGATTCATGGAGGAAACGGATATGAATAATAGAAAGAACAATTCTGCGTTGGTTGATCAAGAGAAGATTGATTTCAGTGGATACGAGGATGTCTATTATATGTATGAAACTCCTGAAACGGGTTTATTTGAATCGACAGTAATGATTGAGGGACTGGAGTTTGCAAGCATTGAATCTCTAAAAAAAGTAGTAAACGAGCAATATGTGATTGTATCTTTTGAAGAAGATGATGAGGAAGAAATTGCGATTGGGGAAAAGTTAAAAGATTTGATCGGTAGGGTACAATGGGATGATTTACTTATCTGTAAAGAAGGAGCTTACATGTGGAATGATCAGAAGCTTGAATATGAATATGTTGGAAAGTTCAATAAACAAAACACTTATCGTGTTAAACGCGTGGAAATTCCAGAAGATAAGGCAATCCTTATAGGAGATGAAATAACTGTTATCAGAGCAGGGCATTATGATATAGAACGAGAGGAAGTCAAAGTTATAAATTCAGATGTAAAGATAGAGATGCTTACCATTAAATTGGTAAATGGAAAACAGGTTGCGATTCCAAATAGCCCAGGTCTATTTAAAATCTACGAGGTGGATTATGCTCTGATTGATTATATTGATGAATCCAAGAATTGAACATACGGCAATTGCCCTTAAAAAATGATGCGGATAAATACGTAAACTGAAAAGTGTAAGTATGCCTAAAGGTTGATATCTTTGCTTGCAAGTCGAGTAAGAATCAGGATATGACCCCTGTATCTCCACGGCTTTTTCGTTTTTGAAGGAAAGCTTGTTGATTCACCTTTACCTAAATGGGAGGTGTCGTTATGCTTGCCGCCCTACACCAAGATTATCTAAACAGCACAACGAGTGGGATTTGTATAACGGAATGGAACGGCTGAGTTTTATTGATGAATGACGTGTTTGGAGAACTGTTTAAAATTCCAGAGCGAGAAATCAGTGGGTTGAAACTGTATCTTTCCCCGCATGTTCCAAGTGTTTTTCGATTTGAATCATACAGAATGTTTCGAGAGTTACAAAGAGCAAAAACAAAGACGTCTGATGCGATTCGTGAACGTAAAGACGGGATGCCCATCCAGGTATCAATCAAAGGTTTGCCACTTGAGATAGGAGATCATATCTATTTAATGATTGCATATTCATTTGAAGGTGTAATTCCAGAAGATGATGTACAAGTCACTTTCCTGTGAGCCGAGCGAGATTCAGGGTATTTCTCCCGAACCCACTCGGCTTTTTTCGCATTCAATTCTGATTGAAGAGGTAGGAAAAATGAACATTGAAGTAACGTATCATTATGTTACAAGGGGATAGATTGGCTTGCAAAGCCAAAGAGTAGTAAACCAAAATTTGTAATTTTTACAAATTAAAAATTTCGTCTTTACTTGAAACAACTCCTATAGTTTATATCTATAAAAATAATATAGGTTATATATTAGACCAATATAAGATCATGCGATAAGATAAATAGTATCATGTTCATGGAAGAATCGAATGAATTATGGAGGGGATACCGTTTGGACACAAATACTGCTCGAAATAGGGCTGAATTGTCGGGGAAGTTAACAAACGTTTTAAATTCCCGATCGCTAACAAATTCCCATAAAAGGCTTGCAGAGATACTAACTAAAGGTATGAGGGTTCTTGATGTTGGTTGTGGCACAGGAGCAATTACACGTGGAATAGCAGAAACAGTAGGTCCCAACGGACGTGTTGTAGGAATTGATAGTAATCCAAATCTCATCGAAAAAGCCCGTCATACTCACGGTGATACGCCAGGATTAACTTTTGAAACAGGTGACATCTATACTCTTGCCTATGACAAAGAATTTGACATTGTTACCGCCGCTCGTGTTTTAATATGGCTGTCCGATCCGTTGAAGGCATTGAAAATGATGGTATCAGCCGCTAATATTGGTGGGCGTATTTTGGTTGCTGATTATAATCATGAGAAGATATTATGGGAACCACAGCCTCCATCAAGTATGCTTAAATTTTATTCTGCATATTTGAAATGGCGTTCCGATGCAGGTATGGATAATGCAATTGCGGATCACCTTCCTGAAATGTTTCAAAATAGTGGAATTGAAGAAATCTCCATAACGCCCCAACATGAGGTAATTAAGAGAACAGATCCAGATTTCCAAACACGAATTGGAATATGGGCGGATACGGCTTCAAGCAGAGGGGTCCAAATGGAAAGGGACGGGTATATCACTGAAAATGAATATATGACAGCAGAAAACGAATATCGGGAATGGATGATTCAAGAAGCCCAATCTTTAACGATGTATATGTTAGCAGTTGAGGGAGTGAGGCTCTTATAAATTTTGTTGCATTCAGCGGTTAGGATGCTGAACTTAGTGATGAAAACTTTCCAATATTCAAAACGTCCCTCTGTTCGTTGATGATCGGGAAAATTTTCTCAGATTCCCTGAGCAACAAGCAAATATGTTTTATTTTTTCCATCTGATTGATGAGGCGGAAAGGTTGTTTCCGCCTCATTTTTTATGCTTTAGCAAGACTGCTCGCTAATTTTTACTGATCCTTCCATTCCAGCAATAGATCCAGCAACTTTAGAATGATTTTCTGATCTTCGATGTTTCGTGTTTGTAAGCGGGTGATGATTTGGGATAGTGTGTATTCTTGAAAATCTGGATTAGGGTGGATCGACCTAAAGAGGTTTTCTAATGAAATCTCCAGAGCGTTGGCCACCTTTTCGATGCTTTCCAGTGTGGCATTTTTCTCGCCTCTTTCCAATTGTCCAATGTATGTAGTGTGGAGATTGGCTATATCTGCTAATTCTTCTTGGCTCAATCCCTTTTCTTTGCGGAAATTTCGAATCCGCTCTCCGATAATCTTTGGCAAATCACTCATTTAACCACCTCTTAGGTAACTTTAGCTTTCATCTTTAAGCTTCCCCAAGAGACAATAGATATTCAAAACCAATAATGGTATACTATAAGTATTATTTTCAAGAATTGACGAGATGTTGTCTTATGTGCAAACCATGTTGAAACAATCGAATCTCGTTATGTTCTCTGAAGACCTCGAAAATGATGGGTGGTTTAAGTGATAAGATAGGGAGTTTTTACCATGTCAGATGCAAATGGAATGCTTTTAGAGGACATCATACGAAAGAAAATGTTTCATCATGTTTTTCAACCGCTATATGCTTTGGAAAATTGGGACGTATTCGGTTATGAAGCTTTGTTGCGTTGCAAGTTTTTCCAAAATCCCGAAAGTCTCTTTCAATTGGCGATAGAAAAAAATAGATTGTATGACTTGGATTGTTGCTCGATTTATCATGCTCTCACTTCGGTAAATGTACAGAACATAAGATTTTTTGTAAATGTATATCCTTCAACCATGGTTCACCCTTCTTTTCCTGATTTTTTGGAAAAACTTAAGAGTATTTGCTTCTCTAATCGAAACATTGTGTTTGAAATCAACGAAGCAGAAAAAATATCGGACATGAGTTTGTTCAAAAGAGCGGTTTATTATTTGAAAGATAAAGGGTATGCCATTGCACTGGATGATTACGGCAAAGGGGAAGCATCATTGCGAATCATCAAACAACTTCACCCAGACTTTGTTAAGTTGGATCGATATTTTGCCATGGATTTATCTGTGTCAAAGGAAAAACAAAACGTGATTCAAATGCTTGTGGAGATATGCCAGCAAAAAAATATTCACTTGATTTTGGAAGGGATTGAAGAGCCAACGGATTTGGCGATTGCCAAAGCACTGGGTGTGCATTTGGGACAAGGAAACTTATTGGGGAGACCATTGCCGATCAGTGAAATTCACTACAAGAAAGGGTAAGTTTTTACATGGGTAACGTGATATGGAGAAGTATACTGTCTGCGTTTTTAATTGTTCTTATACTTTTTCTTATACACGGGTTCTATCAAAGGCAATTAAGAAAAAAGTTAGACCAAATCAATGCATTGCAAGAATCACTGGCTGATCTGCAAGCAAAATTGAAAGAAAAGGAAAGAAGAGAGAATTTTCGGGTGAAACTTCTCGAACAGGAATGTACATTTGAATTTATTGATTTTGGTGATAAATTATTGGAACGGTTAAAGCATAGACAAGGGGAAGGGAAAATAGGGGATATCAGTCGTACAGGTTTGAAATTAATATGTGACTATGATTTGCCTGTCAGAAAACATATTTTTTTGCAACTTCATTTCATGCTCCAGGATGAGGAGTTTTCATTTAAAGGAAAAATCGTACGAAAAGAGGAACTGATGAACGATATCATTTATGGAATTGAGTTCATTGAAGCAGATTCTAACGAACAACTACGATTATATCAGGTGATACAAAAATTAGAAATCGAGAGAAGAAAGAAAACGAAATAGCAGTATTAATAAGTGTTAAATTTGTCGGAAATTTTACGGACCTTTTTCACGCAACATTTTATTGTTGGGGAAAGGAATCTCGAAATGGTGGAAATTTGTCGAATACTGCTATCTAAAGCTACGATCACTGGACAAAGGAAGAACACCGAATGATGAACAGAAAGCTGAGGTATGTATTGATCCTGGCGTTTTTAGCAATGGTAGTAGTTGTTAATTATTATTCGCCGTTAGAATCACTGTGGATGCTTCTCCTGATTCCTGCTATTGCAACAGTAGTCTTATTCCCAACATGGAAAGCAACAATTACTGTCGGATCGTCTGGCTTCCTTCTTGTGGTTATTACGGAATTTGCATTCCATCAGGAACAAATGCCATATCAACATGCCGCTGATTTAATGATTACAGGAGCAGTGGAATGGGTCGTATTCACAGTGATTTCTTCTTTTCGAATCAAGGTTGCAAGGTTGATAACGGAATTGGAACATCTTGCTTTGACTGACCCGCTCACTAAAATCTATAACCGCAGATACCTGGATTTGTATATGGAAAAAGCCATTCCTTTATCTCAAAGAAGAGAAGATCCGATGACACTGATCATGTTTGATATTGACCATTTCAAAACCATCAACGATACATATGGCCACAACGCTGGGGATATGGTCTTGAAAAAAGTAACCAGAGTTATAGAGGGGATCATTCGTGATTCTGATGTATTCGTTAGAACAGGCGGAGAAGAATTTATAATTGTTTTACCGAATGCTCCTTTAGAAAAAGGAATTAAATTCGCTGAGCGAATCCGAAAGACAGTGGAAGGAACCAAGATTGTTTATAAAGGAAAACGGATATTGGTCACCATTAGTTTAGGGATAACAGCATATATCAAAGGGCAAGATCTGAACCAGTTTATTGAGAAAGCAGATCAGGGATTGTATCGGGCAAAAGAAACGGGACGTAACAGAGTTGTTGCTATATAACCATCAATATGAATCAGTTGGAAAGTATGACTTTGTATGTGTCATAAGTAAATGGAGGTGTAAGTTATGCTTGCCAGCATACACCAAGATTATATTTTAAACAGCACGACGAAAGGGATTTGCATATGTGATTGGAACGGTAGAGTTTTAGTGATGAACGATGTATTTTATGAAATGTTTAAAATTCCAGAGAGAAAAATCAAAGGGGCTAAGCTGTATCTTTCCCCGCACATACCAAGCTTATCTCGATTTGAAGCATATAGAATGTTTCGGGAGATACAAATGGCAAAAACAAAGAGGGAATATGATGCTATTCGAGTACGTAACGATGGAATGCGAATCCATGTTGAAATTGAGGGATCATCACTTCAAATGGGGTATCATGCATTATTAATGATCACATATTCCTTTAAGGCATTAGTTAAAGAGGATGAACAAATTGTAACTATGGAACCTATTCCAATAAACTCTCCTAAAAGCATTAATCGTTTATCACAAGCTAAATAGGAATTATTTTCTATTCTTGGTTCACATCCGTTTTGTTTTTGTAGATGGAAGAGAAGAATATGTGGCAATTATATGTTGACCGAAGGGGAGGAGGGCAAGATTCCAAATCTTATCTGCTTACCCCCATCCATTTTCCTCTACATCCCCTGCCCTGTCGTTTCACTCCTTTACTGAAATACGGATTTAAGATATTCAAAATATTTGTTGAAAGTGGTATATTGTATTAATACAACCAAATATCCAAATCGCATCGTGAGATAAAGGCAAAATCACTGAAAAGTGATGACGCAAAGCTACAGGGGCTAATGCTTTAAGCTATGCCAGCCAGCTACCGAAAACGTACCTTTAAAGGGGGAATGTGATTTGGAAAGTCGAATTCAAATGATTTTAGATGCGGAAATTATGATGTTAAAGAAACGATTGATTCGTGTGAGCCGAGATGTGGATTGTTTAACTCACCCATATATGCTAAAAATAAGCCAAATGTTAGACGTGCGATTGAATGAGATCGAACGTATAAAAAAAAGTGCTTTTTTAGGGATTTGATGCCGCCAATGTAGGCGGTTTTTCATTTTCCAGGGTAACTGAAAATGCTTGTGCGGTATGGGTTTAAGGTAGGTGAGAGTGTAAGGAATGAATGGACAAGATTCAAGGATTAGAAGGGATACTCTATTAGAACGTCAAATCAGTTGAGACTAAGGTATGGATCAGAAGGAGAATTGTACTGATATATGATTAACCATAAATTAGCGGCTTTCTGGACAATATTCTTAACATTCCTACTACTTATAGGATGTTCGGCTAATGAGCCAGGTCAAAGTAATGCAACAAAGAATACGAAACAGGTAGCAAAGTCAACGGCGACCATTGAGCCAAAACAAGATGAACCAATTCAGAACAAGCAACAGGTAACAGAGCCAGCGAAGGTTGAAACGACAAGCGAACCTAAAGTTGAAACAAAAGGTGAATTAAATGTTCATTACATTGACGTTGGGCAAGGAGCCTCACAACTCATTGTTGGGTCAACAGGGAAAACCATCCTCATCGATGCGGGTAACAATGATAAAGAATCGGTAGTAGTCGATTACCTGAAGAAGCAAAAGATCAGTAGAATTGATATCCTTGTTGGAACCCACCCTGATGCAGATCACATTGGCGGATTGGATGCGGTAATCGACAACTTCGATATAGGCAAAATCTATATGCCCAAGGTGCAATCGAATACCAAAACATTTGAAGATGTCTTGCTGGCAATTCAACGTAAAGGCTTGAAAGTGTCATCTGCAAAGGCGGGATTAACCATAGATTGGGAGCCTGACACTGAAGTGAACATGATTGCACCCGTTAAAGAGTACAGTGACGATAATGATATGAGTGCTGTGATACATCTGAAGTTTGGAGAGATATCATTCTTGTTCACAGGAGATGCAGAATCGAAATCCGAGCATGATATGATAGGTTCCAAAGTGGATTTAAAGTCGGATATCATGTTGGTGGGACATCATGGTTCGAAATCATCCACATCGACAGCATTTCTGGATGCCGTCAAACCGTCTTATGCTGTGATTCAAGTAGGCAAAAACAATAAGTACGGTCATCCTACTGCCGATATTTTGAAAAGATTAATGGAACGAGGCATCAAAATATATCGGAATGATGAGTTTGGGGATATCGTTTTTACAACGAACGGGAAGGATATCGATGTCAGCTATAGGAAGAGGGATTTGGGTGAAGGGGGAAGTTCCCCTAAAGCAACCTCAAGTCCACCAGCGGCGGTTAAACCGACTGAGACTCCGACACAAGAAGATAACGTGGTGTATAAAAACTGTTCAGAAGTACGAGCGGTGGGCAAAGCTCCATTACATCGTGGGGATCCTGGCTACAGTAGCAAGCTGGATCGAGATGGCGACGGTGTGGCATGCGAGTAGGAGGGAAGGAGAAAGATGAAGGGAATTGTTGAACGGTTTGAGAATGGTTTTGTCGTCATTGAGATTGATGGCCTAACGCAGGATATTCCTAAATCTAAAGTGGATCTTGGCGTGAAGGCTGGTGATTGTGTAGTACTGAAAAACGGAAATTGGGTAACAGATGAAGATGAAACAGAAAACAGGACGGAGAAGATCAAAAGGCTTATGAATGATGTGTGGGAGGATTAGCAGTTTTACCATTTTGTCCCATTATTGGTGATGGAGTATACTGTGAATGAATAAAATAAATGTTCGGATATTGCGGAAGCACCGCAGATAGATATTTGGGCGACCAAAAATTAGAGAATAAAGAACGATTTAATCGCATCATGGATTTTGTGAAGTCAGTGATTGACAAGGCTGAGCAGTCACGACAATACATGGGTAAGGGAGTCGTTTTTGAAACCCATCCAATCATTGATGTAATCAGGCTTCTTGGAAGGAAGCTACAAACAGATTATTTGGCAGATGTTTTATATCATAAGGATGAATCGTAAATGACAAACTTTCTCCGAGTAATTTGTTGTTTGAAACACACGCTCGGCTGACCAGTGATGGGAAGAGTGTAAGGGATTTGAAGAGAAAGGTTGATTTAGATCGACGGATACACTTAGAACGTGATTTGCTATTGCCTTGTCCATGGAAAAGAAGCCGTCTTATCGATTTCTTTGCAACCATAGGCAAAGGCAGATTAAATGGAGCTTGGGAACAGGATTGTGATAACCATTTTGTAGAATTGTGGCTCCCGATGGGAATTGCATGGGTGCATGGGGGCAACCATTCTATTGCCACTGGAATTGTTCAAGTCGAGGGTGAGATTATTTCCGATTCGGTTTATGATATTAGTGAAGTTTATAAATATGTTTACACAGATGGAGAGTATTACATAAGTAAAGAAGATAACGGGATAGTATCAGATGTGCCTAATGTTGAGTTTTGCCGCAATTTTTGAAATTGGTCGCCTTATGCATGAGAGATCAATTTGCTTTAATCATACCTATTCCCAATAAGCCTTATTTTTCCCTGCCTTTCCGCATATCACATAGAAGTTCTTCAGAAAACAAGGAGGGAGCTTCTATTTTTTTGTTTCCAAAGCACCAGGAGAGATATGAGCAGTTTATAAAGCAGGACAAGACCCATCCAAAGGATAGGGAAAGGCAAGCGTTGTTGTATGTGCTTGCAGGCTGTCAGGATCTTGGGGAAAGGGCGGACCTTTTTTATGACTTCAATGATCGCCTTATTCGACCCGAGAACTTTAACCAAGTTGATTTAACCAGTGGCACTCGCTCATTGTTGGAACTTGCATACAATCTGTACAACAATTATCCCTGCCGAACGGTCGTCGATTTGTTTGCGAGTTTGGATGAGCTGAATAAGCAGTTGGCGGTAGAGGCAATAAAGATCAGATTTGGATTGGAGCAGGTGTAAAAGCAGTGAAAAAAGCAGGGGATGAGGGGAGGAGTAAGCTCCTCTTTTTCCATTTCAAACGATGTTATAATGAAACTATATTATTCAAAAGTGTCAAAGATTTCGTGATGGGGATTTCAGGAAAAGAGTATGGAGGAGAAATATGATCGAACAAAACTCTACACATGATTTATTAATGAAATTAAAACGAAAATATATGAATGATATTCTTTCGATTACTGAAGAAGAAATTAAGCAAAAAGCTCAGAGTGATAAAGATACAATAACCTTATATCATGGCACGACAACGGATAGATTGAATTCTATCCTACAAAATGGAATTCTTCCAAGAGCAAAAACAGGAATTGATAACTGGCAAGGCGAAAAAAGCTCTATAGAAACAGTAACCTATATGACGAACAAATGGCATTATTTTTATGCCTTTCGTACATTTCAGTTATACATAAATGCAACCTACGGAGATGATTTTGAGAATATTAAACATCTTGATACGTTTCCTTGTTATGTTGAATGTAAAGTTCCTAAAGGGTTGTTAGTGATGGATGAAGATTTTTTGTTTACAAGGTTTATGGTGAAGAAGATTAACTCTAATATAAAAAAACAGAAAGACATTGTTTTTAATCCGATGGAGTGTTTGGGGGAATATGGAACTGTTGGTGTTGTAGGAGGCGTTTCCCCCTCCATGATTGTTTCGTTTACTGTTTTAGGAGAACCCAAATTGTGGGACTATATATCTAATCCAGAATCTCCTTATAAGAAGGAATGGCTTAATTGGCAACATGGTAAAGGTAAAGGGAAAATCAGACTGAAACAACTATGGGATAAAGAAGCGGAATCCAACAAGAATGGGACTTGGTGGGTGCAGGAGGTACAGAAAAATGTTAGCATATCCTTCGGTATTAACCCATCCACTGGAAAGATGGCAATGATTCAGTTGAGAAATCCTTAACAAGTTCGAGCTTTGAATGGACTTCCTACATAAATATATTGTTACAAAGCGACCTCCCATTTTTCCATCTCAATTTCATAGCGATGATTTAATGGAACCATAAGATTTAATCGGTGGAAGGGCAAAATGGAAATGAAAATAAAGGAAGATTTCTTTGTCCGAAAGAAAAATGAAATAGGCGTTTCCTTAAATGATGTGCAGAAAAAAGCAGTCCTCCAAACCCAAGGTCCCTTGCTCCTGCTCGCATCTCCGGGATCAGGGAAGACGACTACAATCATCATGCGGATCGGCTATCTGATCGAGGAAAAAGGTGTGGAACCGACAAGGATCAAAGCGGTTACGTTCAGTCGTGCTTCGGCTAACGACATGAAGGAACGATTCAAACGGTTCTTCCCGCATCTTCCTCCAGTTGATTTCTCGACAATCCATAGCTTTGCCTTCGAAGTGGTCAAGGATCATTTTCGGAGAACGAGGACGTATTATCAAATTATCGAAGGCGACCTTGATTTGGAGGAGCAGGATAAACTCGACTCGAACGATCTTCCGCTTCATAAGAAGATTATCTTGCGGAATTTGTTCAAATCGATTGTCGGCGAAAACATAACCGATGATCAGATGGATGAGATGACCACGTACATCAGCTTTATCAAAAATAAAATGATTCCTGCTGAACATTGGTCAACGGTTAAAGTGGAAGTTCCAGAAGCTGAAAGAATACTGCGGAAGTATGAGGAGTTCAAGCGGTCAGGGCACAGCAAGTTGCTGGTCGATTTTGATGATATGCTGACTTTAGCGGAACAGGTTTTGGAGAGGGACGGGGAACTGCTTCGGAAGTATCAGGATCGATTTGATTACATTCTTACGGACGAAAGCCAGGATACTTCCATGGTTCAACATGCTATTATCGAAAAGCTGGTTCGGAAACATGGAAATCTTTGTGTAGTGGGTGACGAAGATCAGGCGATCTATGGCTGGCGTGGTGCGGAGCCGTCCTACCTTCTGAACTTTAAGCATGTGTACCCTCATGCTACAACCCTGTTTATGGAGCAGAATTATCGGTCATCCAAAGATATTGTTGATGTCGCAAACCACTTTATCAAGCGGAATAAAAATCGGTACGACAAAAACATGTTTACTAAGAATCCCCCAAATAAGCCGATCAAGATCAAGAGTTTTGCGGATTATCGATACCAAGTCAAATACTTGGTTCAAGAAATTCAGAAGGTCGAGCAACTTTCCGAAGTGGCAGTACTGTATCGTAACAATTCCTCTTCCATCTCATTAATGAACGAATTTGACCGAGCAGGCATCCCCTTCTACATGAAAGATGCCGACAATCGGTTCTTTTCTCATTGGGTCGTAGAAGATGTTCTGAACTTTATGCGAATGACCTTTACGGATAAGCGTCCCGACATCTTGGAGAAGATCCATCAGAAAATGAACGGGTACATCAGCAAGCAACAAATGGCGACCGTCAAAGAAATCAACAATAACGAATCGGTATTTGATAATTTGCTGAATTATGTTCAGTTACAGGAATATCAAGTCAAGCTATTGCAAGCATGCAAAGAAACATTTTTGCAAATGAAAGGCATGCCGCCGCGTCACGCTATTCGTGTCATTCGTGATCGGTTAGGTTATGAGAAGGCCCTTGAAAAAATGTGCGAGCGTCTTGGGTTCCGAAAAGAGTATTTGATCGGTATCCTGAACACGTTGGAAGAGATTGCAGTCGGGCTGGAGACAATGGAGGAATTCGCGAGTCGGCTCAAGCACTTGGAATCGGTTTTGAAGACATCGAAAACCAGGAGGGGGCAAAACGCGGTTACGTTCTCTACGTTCCACAGCTCCAAGGGTTTGGAGTTTGAGCGGGTGTATATGATTGACCTAATTGATGGGATCATCCCTTCTACAGACGATCAGGGAAGAAGCGAACTGATGGAAGAAGCAACCCGACTGTTCTATGTCGGCATGACTCGAGCGAAGAAGCACCTCGAACTTATTGTCTATAGGGAACGGGATGGGGAAAAAGTTGAGGAGTCTCAATTTGTAGTGAACGTCCGAAACATCATGAATCCGCCAAAACAGATTCCGAAAGAAAAAGGGACACAGCAAGGTTTGAGGGAAAAGAAAGGAGCTATGAATCCCCTACATAGTCCCAATGCGATAAAGAATAAGGCTGAATTGAGGATAGGAAATTTCGTAAAGCATCGAGTCTTTGGCCGCGGCGAAATCGTTCTGCTTAATGAAGATACAGTCGAAATTCGGTTCAAAGCGGGACTCAAAAGGCTTTCTGTAAAGACATGCTTGGAGATGGGATTGTTAGAGCCGTTATGACACGGTTATGAATAAGCGATAAATGTTCGTAGGGGCAGGAATAAAAATGGGAAAATGTAGGGTGTGAAGGATATTCACACCCCCCTAATAGTTGCATGGGAACTATTCCGTGGGATACTTTAATTCTCCGACAAACACGTAATCTTCAGAATCCCAATCCCAACAGAAAGCTCCTTCATTACAAACTAAATATTTGCAGTCTTCCCAGGGATATAGCTCATCATCACAGTTCACACTACCATCTCTGTTAAACCCTGTACGAAGGGCTTCTTTTTGTTCTTTAATTTCCTCTCGCAAGGCTTCAATACTGGCAAACTCACGGTTTTCAATGACGGTAAGTGTCCCGCATAGCCCCTCTTCATTGTCACCATACATATACATTACATGAGCAACATATTTCTTTGATCGATTCATTGCTCGGTATTTGTTCAAATCGATTACATTATTCATCTTTTTGACTCTCCTTGTTTGATGATGGCAATTTTTTCGTCTTCACGATCCAGAATGACCAGCAGACACAATGACTCTTAGCTCTTCGTAGAACAGTTGTAGATCGTTTTGCAATTGTTTCATGTTTCGGTTATATTGCCACTTTAGTGGCTGGCCCCGTGTGTATCCTCAAGATGAAGGGACGGGATGAGTGAACGTTCACCCGTCCTCCTCGTCATTCTGATTTATTATTTTCTCTTTTACTAATGTCTTCTAAATTTATTATCCTGCATTTCGGTTCATATGATCCAGAAGTTGACCAGCAAACTCAATGACGCTAAGCTCTTCATAGAATTGCGGCAGATCGTTTTCATTGAGGTACATCGCAATTAACTGGTAAAATGACTCCAGTTCCAGCTCAAAAAATGTATCGGGTCGTTCTTTGTTCCAATATGAAACCCCAATCCAATAATGGGGCTTGCTGTTGGTATCGCAGCTGTCCAAAAAGGCGTAGCCATCGAATTGAAACAACAACCTGGATCCATTTTCGGATAGAAGGGCATATCCATCCCAATCGTACTTCATTACATTTGCCATGAGGCCATCGGATCGCTCGTAAGTGAACTTGTCGATTTTGTTATTTGTTGAAGCAGGATTGATGATTCCAACTTTTCTGTTCTCAAAACTCATTTGTTGCTTCCTCCTTGATTTGTTATTTGCTTAAACCAATGCATTGTTACTTTCTGCAACAAAGTATAGCGATTCGTCAACAGCTTGGGTGCGAAAAATGGTCGAATACCGTCTAACAGCATGGCTAATGGGTCACGCCTTTAACTTGACAGCCGATCACTCCTTCTTTTAGGATTAGATTTTCAGTTTTCAAGGAACAAAAAAAGACTGATTTTACTTAGCAAACCATCCAACGTAGGTTTTCTAAGCTCCAAAGGACATAGATACCCCTTGGAATCCAAGAAAACTGCATAAAGATGATGAAACTAAGTGAAATCAGCCTTTGACGGCTTTTATAAAAATTGTCGAAATGCAATAAAAAAGAAAGTGTTGCCTGAAAGAATGTTTCTAATATACAGGATGAATTTGTACCTGTCAATCACTTTTTTTTCACTGCCATTGCTGATCAGAAATATTATTTGAGAGGGTTTAGAAAATCATGGTAGTATGGGAAAAGAGCAATGGTCCGGCAGAGAGTGAGGAAAGCTTGATGATATGGTTCTTTTTCGGATTATTGGCGGGGATTGCGATTACTTACCTTTACAGCTTCATAAAGAGAAAGTCAAGTGAAGAGGCAGAGGACGTTACGGAAAATGAAAAAAGAGTCCTTGAGTTGGTTGAAAATACAAAAGACTGTATCTACTATTTTGAAACAAAGCCGAAATGGCGTTACAAATTTGTCTATCCGTCATTCGAAAAGATTTTTGGCCCGGAAGTTGGAAAGACGGTTTACGATAACCCCCAACTTATGTTAAACCGAGTACATCCCGACGATTACGAAATGCTAATAAACAAAATAAACGGACAAGTTGATTACGAGAAACCGATTATTTATCGTATCATGAACAATCAAGGTCAATATGTCACTTTCGAAGAGTTCACGACTCCTGTTTATCGAGACGGTGAAGTGGTAGCCATTCAGGGTATTCTCCGGAACATAACCGAGAAATTAAAGCTTCAACAGGAGTTGGAGTATCGCAGCACACATGATTCTCTAACAGCTCTTTATAATCGGGAATATTTTGAGCAAATGGTCGAGAAGTTCGATAAAGAAGTGGATCTTCCAGTCGCCATCGTATTATTTGATTTGGACGAGTTGAAGGAAATAAAAGACACATTCGGGCATAAAAAGGGTGATCTGTTAATCAAGGAAGCTGCCAAACTGCTTAATGAGCATTCTTCAGATGAGATCATTGTTTCGAGGATTGGCGGGGATGAATATTCAATATTGATTACTAATAAGGGCGAAAATCAAGTTGTATCACTCTTGCAAAGCATCTCAAATGAAATCATGCGTTACAACGAGAGTAGCACAGATATTACCATCAAAATGTCAATCGGGTATGCTTGTAGCAACCATTCTTTAGGCAAAATGGATGGCCTGTTTATGGAAGCCGATCAAAATATGTACAAAGAAAAATCAAGGAAGAAGGGCAGAATTGAAGCGTATTCTTACAATAAAGTGATGTAAATAAGCTTGCGGAATGCAGGCTTTTTTTAGTATAAGTCAAGCAAAGTACGAACGGGGGAGAAGAAAGTGTCATTATCGTTCGAGCAAAAACTGGCTATTTTCGAAGATAGTCAGTACGGAATGGAAAGGTATACGATCAAGCCGAATAAAACGAACTTTAGATACAAAGGCAAGGTGATTGTAAGGGAAATGAGGGAAGGAAGCCCTGTAACTTACGTATGGGGGAAAGATATTGCTGAATTTACGGATAAGTACAGTGTTGATGCACGCGGCTGGATTCATGTACATGACTTCACCGAAGATGAAATCAGGATTTTGTTGGTACAGGTATTATCGATGCAGGGTAAGCTCGTTAAGCAGAAAAATAATGGGCGATAGGAGGAGAATTATGCCTCACAAAATAAACAATCGGATTAACTAACGAGATGAAATCTTAGCCGCTGTACGTAAGATCGTAAAGCGTAAAGGAAGCAATGAGTTCGAGATTAGCGAGGTAGTGGATTACATGCTCAGCAAAAATCCGAATTTGAACGCTTCGACTATTCGGACACATGTTACATCCAGGTGTTGTGTCAATGCCGCACCTAATCATGCTGTAACCTATAATGATTATGAGCGAATTGGGCGAGGCATTTATCGCTTGTTCGAAACGGGATCCAGCGGTAGAAGAAAGCTCTATTTCGTTGATGTTAATACCAGGAAGAACGTTCTACTTGCATTGGAAGTAGAGATTCGGAATAAAGAGGGTAAGGAGCAGGTGCGGTTTTTTGATACGAACAGGGGCAGAGGGTTCGAAGGGGAGGTATTGGTTAAAGAAGAAGATGGATTTGTCTTCCTCACGGAGAATCGTGATGTCATGACATTTCGAGTTGCAACCGTCGAAGAATTCGATTTGTGCTGGCGACGGTATGTTGAAGGAGAAGTGCCGAGTTTCAGAACGGATGATGAACTGGTACTATGACAGATTTTTGAGGGAATGACGGAATTGAGGCTCTCTTTTTCAGTAAGGGGATAATAACGTGAACAGAGGAATTACTTTTCAGATTCCAAACGAATATGGGCGGTTTATCAATGATATCTTGGAACCGCTGGACTGTACTTTGTATGATTGGCTAATTGGAAATGGACAGATATTGCAAGTGATCGATGATCAATTAATAGACGAAGAGCTTTTCCAAGAGAATGAAACGATTCTAAGTGGGTCGGATTTGAATTCACGAATAAACCGAAACTCATACTACACGATTTTTGCTGATCTTAAAGGATTCCCAAAAGGTAAAAAGATTTCCGAGATAAAGACATACGAGGATTTTTTGCAGAGTGATTGTGAAATCGCATTGCTTATAACCGATTCTATATATGTCTCCGTTTACTGTAAGGATTTGTTGCTGTTAGATCGTCTTTACGATAATGCGAAAAGCAAAGGATACCAGTCAGTAACGTACATCTCCAACGAAAATGATACACGGACTAAAATGATCGCATGGTAATACCCATGCATCACTGTTTTATAAAGGGGGAAAGGTGTCGATGGAAGAGCGAAGGCAAAGTCGAAATTCGATTCCTTGTCGTTGCGGAAGGAAATTAGATATTGCAGAAGGGGCGATCGTGTTCACCATCGGAGGCAGAAAAATTACGTTGAACAACATTCCTCATTACCATTGTTCCCGTTGCGGGAAATCTGTCTTTGATTCGGAGCTAAACGTAGACGGGGCATTACGATATGCTTACAAAAATGGTCTGGATTCAATCGATTGGAAACAGTTTGATTTGTAGGTGAAGGCTTTAAACGTAACAGATTCATTAAGTCCGGGACGATTTCAAAATGAAAGTGGGAGCAGGATAGTTTAAATGAAAAGGTGATTTAACTTGAAGATGGATGCAATCTTTGATGAAACTGGAATGTACAGGTACTTGCTTCGTCGTGAATGGGATCCTTCATTACCAAGCATATTGTACGTCATGCTAAATCCAAGCACAGCCAGTCATGAAATTGAAGATCAGACATCAAGACAGTGTATTTTGCGAAAAAATTTGGGTTCGGTTCGCTGGAAGTTGTTAATTTATTTGCATTAATTTCGACCGATCCCAATCAGCTTAAAATTGCTAATGATCCTGTTGGAACTGAAAACGATAGGTATATCGAAGAAGCCGCAAACAGGGCTAAGACAATCGTAGTTGCGAGGGGAGAAAAGCATTTTATACATCAAAGAAACAAAGTGGTTGCTCGTCATTTGCTTTCAAAAGGACATGATCTATATTGTTTAGGCATTGCCAAATCTGGGCATCCCAGGCATCCTTCACGGACGAGCCATGGCTTGGAATCGCTACAAATTTATCAGCGAAAAGAGCCGGAAGGTCGGAACAGCGTAAAGTGCTTTCTGAATTATTGAAGATGTCGATGCAACTTCTGACAGTTACAAAGCAACAGCACGCTTGGGTCGCTAATACTGCGGTATGTTGCTTTAACCCTCACGTTTGTATGCGGAGTATTTTGTCTTCGTCTACGTTTCAGAGTACGTGAAGGGGTTTACTTTTTATTCTGTCGTTTCAATTTGTTAGTCGTCAATTGTAAGCGGTGTAAGGTGTCGGATGGTTAAACTGTTCCAACATGCTTTCGTTTATAAACGAAATTGCTTTTTGGTTTTTGCATTGTTTGGCAAGAGCAATCAAGCGGCTCTTGCCAAAGCGTTAAGTTTATTAGTTTTATTAAACTTATTAGCGATATTGAAATGCCAAAAAGTCTTGATGTGACGCGGTTTCTCAACTGAAGGTTCCTGCCTTAGTGTATCGTTTTCCCTGTCTAAGTGTATAAGAATGCCTACCTTGATGTATGAATTTTCCTGGCAAGGTGTAGGTTATTTCAGCTTGCTTTGAAGTTTTAGCATAAATGAAGTACAGGGGGGTTAGAACCATCATACCGATTTTTATAACTTAGTTTATCCATTTTTTCGGCTGTTTCAGAGTATAATAGATTTATTAATTATAGACAAAATGCAAAGGACAAAGGAGACTTAATGTTCAATGAAGGCATCTGAAACAAATTTCTTAAAGTTTTTACAGGGTACAAAGCAATTTATCATCCCTATTTACCAACGTAAATATAGCTGGACAATCCAACAATGCCGACAGCTGTGGAACGATGTTGTTCGAGCGGCTACAGAGGATCAAATAAAGGGGCATTTTGTCGGCTCGATTGTATATATCGAAAAAGGGCTGTATCAAATTTCGTCTGTCCCTCAATTACTTGTCATTGACGGACAGCAACGGATGACTACGCTGACATTATTTTTGCTTGCATTGGGGAAAGCGATTGAAGAAAGTGGACAATCCTTCGATATGACGAAAAAGAAAATTATGAACTACTACCTGGTCAACAATGATGAAGAAGGCGAACTATACAATAAGCTGATTTTAACGCAAAGTGACAAAGACACCCTCATCAGCTTGATTGCAGATAAAAAGATTCCTGAAGAATACTCGCAACGTGTATACGAAAACTATACGTTTTTCCTGGAGCAAATCAAGAAGAGTGAAATCGACTTGAACAAGCTGTATCAGGGGATTGCTAAGCTGATTGTCGTCGATATTTCCTTGGACCGAGATCATGATAACCCACAGTTGATTTTTGAAAGCCTAAATTCAACGGGACTTGATCTATCACAAGCTGATTTGATCAGAAACTTTGTTTTAATGAAGCTGGAACCTAAAGAACAAGCGGAGCTGTACAAAGAATATTGGCATCCGATGGAGAAGAGTTTTGGAAATCTCAATGACGCGGCTCTTTTTGACCGCTTCATGCGTGATTATTTGACAGTGAAGACAGGGCGAATTCCAAATATTCAACAGGTGTATTTGAGCTTTAAAGAGTATGTGTTTCAAAGCAATGATCTGACCGTCCAACAGATTGTTGAGGATATCTACCGATTCTCCAAACATTTCGTGAAGCTGGCGTTCCAAACGGAAAAAGACAAAGACATCAATCAGGTCTTGGTGGATATTAATACACTCAAGGTTGATGTTTCGTATCCGTTCTTGCTTGAGGTCTACGACGATTACGAGAACCAGAAGATATCGAAATCAGACTTTATTTCTATACTAAAACTGGTTGAAGCTTATGTGTTCCGCCGAGCGATTTGTGGCGTTCCAACCAATTCCCTGAATAAAACGTTTGCGACAATCAGTAAAGAAGTGAATAAAGCAGAATATTTAGAATCCGTATTTGCGGCATTTTTACTTAAAGACTCGTATAAACGTCTTCCATCTGATGAGGAGTTTGTACGTGAATTAATCATTAAGGATGTCTACAATTTCAGAAATCGCAACTACCTTCTTCGGAAGTTGGAGAATTTCAATCGAAAAGAGATCGTTGATATCGAGGCTTACACCATTGAACACATCATGCCGCAAAATAAAAACTTGTCGCCAGAGTGGAGACAGGATTTAGGGGCAAATTGGGAAGAGGTACAAAAGACATATTTACATACGCTCGGCAACTTGACCCTGACCCGATATAATTCTGAGCTGAGTGATCGACCATTTAAGGAAAAGAGGGACATGGAAGGTGGATTTGCTGATAGTCCATTACGGCTCAACAAAGGGCTTGGGAAGCTCGAAGCTTGGAATGAAGACGAAATAACAAAACGTGCCCGCACACTGGCTGACTTGGCATTGCAAGTGTGGCAGTATCCACAGCTTTCAGAAGATGTCTTATCGAAATATAGCAAAAAGTATTCCGATAATGAAACCGTCACATACACCCTTGCAGATCATCAAGAGTTACAGGGGGAGATGCTTGTTTTATTTGAAAAATTAAGCAAGAGAATCTGCAACTTGGATAGTTCTGTTCGTATGGAGTTCAAAAAACTTTACATTGCGTTCAAGACGACTACGAACTTTGTAGATATCGTGCCTCAGAAGAGCAGGCTTCGATTAAGCTTGAATATGGCATTTGATGAGATTCAGGATCCTCGTGGCATTTGTAAGGACGTAAGCAATGTCGGCCGTTGGGGTAATGGAGATGTAGAAATCGGGATTTCATCTGAAGACGAGATTGACTACGCTATGTTCCTGATTAAACAATCCTTTGAGAAGCATCGGGACGAGGAATACTGATCATTGCTCAACGTTTTTACAAATTTAGACCAGTTGACCAGCCCGATCATTCCTTTTTCGTTACTAAGATTGTAACTGAACTTATTGAAATTTGTAAAAATGCTCTTGTCGGCAATGGAGAATATATTGGAAATATTATATAATATCGGATTTGACGGAAGCACCGCAAATCTCCATTGTTGTTAAAGAATGCTTTAACAACGCAAGGGGATTTTGCGGGCTTTTTTCGTTTCTGATAAAAAATGGAGGATGATGAGGATGAAAATCTGTACATTCTGCTCGAAAAAAAGCCAAATGTTATTTACCCACCAGATCAATGACATCGGATCGCTCTGTATTGATTGTTACATGCAACTCCAAGGCAGTTGCGGAACATGCGGCGTAAGTTTTATGCCAAACGAAGTAAAGGAAGACGTAACGTATCAAATTAAGGCTAAATTCATCGATATGGGTGAAAGGTCGATTATTGTGTGCAATAGTTGTTTTGATGCTATTCGACAGGCTTTTCCTGGACAAATGGCATAATCGTTAGAAAATCATGATCAAATTTCAATGTGGTTAGGAATGTAACTATATACAAAAAATGTTGACTCAATATGAGGTAGTATTTATTATCAAATCAATATCGTGGTGGTGAAATTACCGTCGAATCAGGACTGAGGCTGATAAAATGATTGATTCTTTGCAAAGTTCCAGTAATGAGTTAGGCATTTTTTACTTTTTTTGTCTTGGATCAGGTGTAGGCATACTCATATACCTTGTGATGGAAATAATGAAAAACAGAAGAAAGTAGTATGATCGGGAGATGCTTCTTGAGATTCTGACCGAATATGAGTTTAAACATTACAAGGCATTTCGAGATGGTTATTTCGTTATAACAGATACAATTAGGAGCACCATTCATACCACCGGTTGTGATGACGTAAACATTTCAGGCTTTCGGGAAAATGTGCTGAGCAATACGAATAGGAATGGGCGGTATTATTTCACCGATGATCTCGTCGAAGGGAAATAGGCATTTCAAGCTGTAAAATGCCAGAATTGTCACCCCAAATAAACTGTTAAAGGAATATGTAGAGGGGGCAATGCAGATGAAAGTTGTACGAAAAATGCGAGAAAAGGGCAAGTATGAAACGAAAATTCCCGAAATGGGTCGCCGTGAGATTGAGCAATCAAAACAAGCTTTGGAACTATTGCGTTCGAATCGTTTTTTGGTGGGGAAAATCAGAAGGAATCAGTAACCAGGTCGCCGAATCCACATATGTAGCCAACGAACCGTAGGAATACATAGAAGATTCTTCAACACTGACATTCATGGCGATTACAGAAGTTAACCAAGCGATCTTTGGGAGAAGAGGGGAGGATTGCTTATGGAAAGGAGCAAGCTTGTACCATTGCTTGAATCTCAGCGGCTCGACGGGGAAACCTGGGACATGCATACGTCCAACGAGCATAGATTCGAGCTGTGGGATGGCATTGCCTTTGATCCCGACGGGATAGAGCGGGATCGTCTCGCGATTTGCTTGATTTTCAATATGGGCTTGCGGCATTTTCTTGATATTTTGCCAGAGGAGTCAAAGGGGATACTAAGGGAGCTTTTAAATGCAGGGAAATGGGAGAAAGCTGATTTATGAAATATTTTATAACCGATATTCACGGCGATTACAGAGGGCTTGAGCTGTTGTTGAAGCACGTAAATGTCGATTTCTCGAAAGACCAGCTTGTTTTCGGCGGCGATATGATTAATCGAGGCAGAGAAAGTGGTAAGGTACTCCACAAGATAAAGGAGCTGGCTGATACCTACCCGAATAACGTAATCGCTTTGATCGGAAATCACGAAGAAATGATGCGGGATTATTATCGAATCGGGGACAAACTGTGGCTGAGTCATGGAGGTAGTGATACACTAAGGGATCTTGAGAAGACCTTTCCAAATGAGAGTGAAAGAAACGAGCATATTGAATGGGCATGTAATTTGCCGCTGGTGTTCCTGGATGACGAATTCGTATACACGCACGCTGGCCTGAATCCTTATGAGCCGTTGGACAAGCAGAGCCGCGATATTCTATGGATGTCAGAAACGGACTTTTACAGCATACCTAAAGAAAGCTTGCTCTCCCTCACTCGCGGCAAGCCAGTAATACACGGTCATACACCTGTAGAGCGGATTTATTTTGATGGTGCAAGGATGAACTGTGATCTTGGATCGAATACTTATCTAATTGAAGAGGAACGGGGCTTAGGGCTTGTTTGCTTGACGGACATGACGTATTCGGTTTATAAGCCAGCTCTCAAAAAGATCGAGAGACGGAAGGTGGGGCGGATTTAAGGCAAGGGAATGGTTTATTCACACATTCACAATCCTTTTCCCCTTCAACTCTCCCTTCTCTTCGCCTATATTGTTTGTTACATAACAGTATTTGATTTTTTGTTGCAATTCACTATAACAGATTATATAATCGAGCCATAGTCAACTGAAAGGAGAGGCGGTCATGGTGCAACTGAATAAGCTGTGTCGAGTATTACAACCCCATATTAAGGTACTTCTCCGCCAGGTCAATTGACTCGGCGGATTTTTTATTATGGTGTTTAAAAAGCAACTCGTTGGGGGAGGTGACAGGAATGAATGCTCTAATAAACAAGTTCCGCGAGCGTCGATTTATTCAGAATCTCATGATTGAATTGATAGCCGATCTCGTCATGCTTATTGGCGGATTGGTCATCGGCTATTATCTTCGGACGATGCTGTTCTAAAAATTGAAGTAAAGGGGGTACAGGGCGGCGGGAGACGTTGTTAATGACACAAGTCTGCCCTCAAAGGCAATAACCGGAGGAAGGGAGTCTTTATGCCACTAAAACGAAATCGTGTAATTAAAAATCCGAATCGGAAGGATATGAGGGTTGTTGATATGGGTTTTAGCGTTTCTGAAGAGAACCAGGCGTTGCTCCGTAAAATACGGGGGATGAAAATGGGCGAGCCATTGATCGAATTCAAATATGAGGTCGATCTTTCCGAAAAACAGAAAATGCAAATTGAACAAGCCATAGGACAAAATACAAGCCAAATTACTGACGGAGAGACGTTTGCGATATATCTTGGCGAGAAATTGGTGGTAGGGACTCGGAAGGGGGGAACTGTTATAATTGAGCGGATCGTGAAAACCATCATTTAAGACTGCCCCCTTTCGATAATTGTCCAAATGGAATCTTCCCTTTGCAATCAAAATTCATAAAAGTTGTGTAACATGTACATAACTGTTGTGTAATACTTATGCAAGAAGTAGTACAAATTGAGAGTTTACAACCGACGGATATCTGAAAGGTTATGCATTTGTTTCACAACTATTGCATAACTTTTGCGTAACATTTATGAATTAGTTATGAATCACATTCACAATGTTACAACGGCAAACTAAAATGGCCAATACTTCAGTCTCAAGTCTCATAATGCCGTTAGGTTTAATGAGCAAGCTTAAACGTTAACAAGATAGAGCCGCGATGTTATTAGGCAACGTCAGTTCGGGTATAAGAGTTCGATTCATAGAAGTGAGGATTTGTGAAGAAGTTCAATAAAGACCTTTCATTTGAAGAGCGAGCAAAGATTATCCAAGCTGAAGTAGCCGAGGAAAAGGAATTTCTCAAAAACCTTTCATTCGACTCAACAGCTATGATCGAGGTAGTCAAAAAATTCATCGATAAGTGGGATCCGGCACAACTGCTGGAAATGGAAAGTCCAGATGATGAATATGAAGGCGAAATCAGAACGATATCGATTTATATCATAAAAAATCTGGATGTCTTAAATGTAACAATGCTTGAGCAGAAAATAAGAGAGGTATTGGAGGATGCATTTGAAGTGGGGTTTGCTCAAAACAAAAAGTCAATTGCAACTGCAACGGGTATATTCACTGCATTAAGAGATCGTAATATTATCTAACCTCATTTCGCGGCTCTGTTGAGCTGAGAATCTTACGCCAACTAATGTTCAAATATCCACAATATCAACAGACCCTTGTGTGAATAAAATCAAGCAGTTCTTCCCCTATCCCCCCCCC